>UOFX01000056.1_pt1 | contig 124272 bp, 116 predicted proteins | sample 1989101 | NCBI WGS metagenome assembly UOFX01 (sample SAMEA4712195, study PRJEB27164) | hydrothermal vent metagenome | biome: marine basaltic hydrothermal vent biome; feature: marine hydrothermal vent; material: mineral | place: Pacific Ocean | collected 2011-06-14/2011-07-23 | depth 1719 m
TATGTGATGCCATGACAATGGCCATTTGGCAGCGCAGGCCAAAGGCAGGGCTGATCCATCATTCAGATCGTGGATCTCAGTATGCCAGCAAAGCCTTTCGGCAACTGCTCAAAGCGCATGGTTTTAACCTCCATTAAAACCAATCAGACGGTCTTGATTAAACCAATTGGACGGTGATACAATTTTAATTGGACGATTAAATGTTCTCACTTGGGCGAACTAATAACTTTCTTATGTATCCACGCTATACCACACAAAATGTAAAAGAAGCCCTGACCGACACCCCGGTTGTGTTTGTCATGGGGCCTCGCCAGGTGGGGAAAACCACCCTGGTAAAAAGCCTGATCAACGATGAATGGGAATACATTACCCTGGATGATCAGGCACAGCTTGAGATTGCCAAAGCTGACCCAGTGGGGTTTATCCGTAATCTACCGCCAAAGCGAATCGTATTGGATGAAGTGCAGCGCTTGCCCGAGCTGTTCGTTTCGATCAAACAATCCGTGGATGAGAACCGGCAGCCCGGCCGTTTTTTGCTAACAGGCTCGGCTAATGCTTTGCTCTTGCCACGACTGTCAGACTCCTTAGCCGGTCGTATGGAATCCGTGCGCCTAACCCCGCTCTCGGAATGTGAAATTCAAGACCAACCGCCCACGTTCCTGAACAAAATGCTGTCACAGGAGGCTCCACAAGCCAAGCAAACTCGTCTTAGGGATCATCTGCTACAACGTATTGTCACTGGCTGCTATCCAGAGCCACTGCAACGTTCAAATGAGCGACGCAGCAGGGCTTGGTATCAGCAATACATCAGTACCTTGATCCAGCGAGATATCCAGGATCTAACGCATATCGACCATCCCGAACTGATGACCAAGCTACTCAAGCTCACGGCCTTCTATGCGGGGAAATTGATTAACATTTCCGATTTAAGCAACAAAGTGGGGCTTGATCGCCCTACCATCAAGAAATACCTGGCGCTACTGGAACAGTTATTTCTAGTGGAGCAGCTTCCAGCATGGCATTCCAACGAGTACAAACGACTCATTAAAACACCCAAGATGCACTCTATCGATACGGGAATGATGTGTGCCATCCGAGGGTTAACTAAAGAACGATTAGTACAACAACCCTCTGAATTTGGCCTGTTGCTGGAGTCTTTTGTATACAACGAACTGCGCAAGCAGGCGACATGGCTCGATGAACCATTGCACTTTTTTCACTATCGAGACAAAGATAAAGTAGAAGTCGATATCATTATTGAGAACGGTATAGGCGACTGTTTCGCCGTGGAAGTAAAAGCAGCAGCCACTTTGAATGCCAAGGATTTTGCCGGACTGAAGCGTTTTCAAAATATCACTGGTGAACGATTTAAACTGGGTATATTGCTCTATGATGGCGATCACACCACAGCATTTGGTGATAGGCTATTTGCTGTGCCGATTGGTGCATTATGGGCGTAAAGCCAATAACATTAAATGAGTGAGTAACCCCTGAATGAAAAATCATATAGAAAAAATATTAGCCAATTTCAAACCAGAAGGGGCTTCTACTTTTTGCAGCAAAATAGTAACAAACCCTGATGATTTACAAATTCAGATTAAGGGTGTGGGAGATTTGCGTTTGCCACTGAAACCGTGAATCATCAAGTCGCTCACGAGCTCGTTTTCGTGCACAATTACACCAGAAATAATAGAATATTAATAACAATATCAATTGGTTATACTTTCTGAGCAGGCTCTACGTAATACTTCCCGACCCGCCGAACCCGTCAATATTGTCCCGCCACGGCGTTGCAATACACCCTGGCTCCCACTCAGGAAGCAGAAGAGATTACAAAAAAACTTCGCAAGAATCATTGGAGTTGGTTTAACCTATTTGGTAATACACAACAAAAAAGACATCTTCTATATCTTCGGGTAATTCAGGAATACTGAAAGCCCATTTCCTTATAGGAGAACCCGTAACAGAGAACCTGGCGACGGGTAAATTATTGATGCTCGAATCATCTGCAATCACGTCGGATATGATTGGACTCTCCATAGGTAGCGCACTACCTAATTGCATTGTAGTTTCCGCAAAAAATTCACCTTCTCGGGTTTTGAAAATGAGCAATGCGCCATCCTTCAATGTTAAATCCTTATGTTGTATAAAATGGGGAAAGTGTTTTCTTTTAATATCCAACAATGTTTCGTTATTCCCAGCACCAACAGGCTGAAGGAAACGGTTAAACTCTGCAGGGAACTCCTGGCGCAAACTAAATGCACGTGTCAGTGGCGCAGCATCACCCATTCCATCAATCCAGGAGTTAATCGCGGTTGTGATATTGCCAGTAACGTTATCTTTAAAGGTTGAATCACCTTCTTTCGCCGTGTATTGAATATGCAGTATGACATCAGAAATTGAGTTGTAATCAAACGGTCGAACTGCGGTTGGCAACTCCAGTTTCCACTGGCTAATGGCCCCTGCGCCTTCAAAAGGCAGATATCGTTCGTCGCGAAAATTAAACTCGAATAAACCACTATCACTTTGTGCGTTGCTGGTAGCTATTGAAGAGGCACCGTCGAAACTGATATCCAAATCACGTTCTAAGCTGGCTTCTCGCCGCCATTGACTATTTTCCAAACGTAGGGTTGCGCTGACGCTGGTGTATGGCCCGGTGACACAAGGGATACTTAAACTCACCGATTTAATTCGCCTCTGGTAATGGCCAGGAAAGTCCATATCAAAGATAATTTCTGGAATAGAAAATATACATTCACCTGTCTCACGTAGTTGAATCAAATCCATTGGATTCAACATCACCAACGAGATATTTTTCGTGATCTCAAGCCTGCGTTTGTTATGCTCCATGCAAACCTGGACACCCACCATTCACAATCTCAAAAATGACTTTCCCCTCTGCCTATTTCAGCAGCAATCAATAAAACTCAGAGTTTTTACTGCAAAACAGCTGGAATGTTTTCTTGAAAGAGGCACAGGTGGGTAAATATCAGATCAGCAAACATGGCGGGGGCGGCGTAATTGCTTACACCAGGATGATTCTATGTCGGTATAGGCTTACACAGCTGCTGCGCTGCTCTAACACCACAAATCCAGCTTTGATTTATGCTTTCGCAAGAATACAAACGATGGGTGTCTTCATTTTCGACCTGCCGCAGGGCAGATAGAAGGACGCGATCAAATTTCTCGTGAATCAGATCGTCCTTGATCCAGATTCACTCGAGTTTCAGATCCATTGCCGGATTTCTGTAGAAAACAGGCTATATATGGCGTCCCCAAGGGGAGTCGAACCCCTGTTACTGCCGTGAAAGGGCAGTGTCCTAGGCCTCTAGACGATGGGGACGTTTTTTGGTGGAGCCAGGCGGGATCGAACCGCCGACCTCTACACTGCCAGTGTAGCGCTCTCCCAGCTGAGCTATGGCCCCAAAAACGAAGCGCGAATGGTAGGGTAATGAGGCCGTTTTGTCCACCACTCTTTCTCCCTATTTGTTAATAGTCTGTTGCTCTATTTTTGCCCAGGTATCCCGCAGGCTTACCGTTCTGTTAAACACCAGCTTGTCTTTAGTGGATTCATTGGCATCCACACAGTAGTAGCCCTCTCTCTCAAATTGGAACTGCTCACCTGGATCTGCATCCGCCAGATTTGGCTCCACCACACAATGTGTGAGGGTAAGCAGGGATTCAGGATTTATGTGCTCCTTGAAGTCCTTGCCATCTTTGGCCATATCTGGTGTCGGATGGTTGAACAACCGATCATAGAGTCGGATCTCTGCTGGTAAGCCATGGACGGCAGATACCCAGTGGATAACACCCTTAATCTTGCGCTCTTCCGGATTGGCCCCCAGTGTCTCTGGGTCATGACTACAGCGCAGCTCAATGATGTCGCCATGCTCATTCTTGATCACTTCATCGCAGCGGATCACATAGGCATTGCGCAGACGTACTTCACCACCTGAGACCAGCCGTTTGAATTTTCTTGAGGCCTCTTCACGGAAGTCATTGGCATCGATGTAGATTTCCCTGGTAAAGGGAATGGTACGGGTACCACAAGTCTCATCTTTAGGGTGATTAGCCGCCTCTAACTGCTCTGTCTCACCCTCAGGATAGTTTTCAATAACGATCTTTAGCGGATGCAATACTGCCATACGGCGCATGGCATTCTGATCCAGGTCTTCCCGAATACAGCTCTCCAGCAGACTCATTTCAACTGTATTATCAGCCTTGGTGATGCCTATTCGCTCACAGAAGGTACGTAATGACGCCGGGGTGTAGCCTCTCCTCCGCAGACCTGCAATGGTAGGTAGTCTTGGATCATCCCAGTCATGAACATAACCTTCACTCACAAGCTCGGTGAGCTTACGTTTGCTGGTTACGGTGTATTGCAGGGAGAGCCGCGAGAATTCGATCTGCCTGGGATGATGAGGTGTCTCCAATTTATCAAGAAACCAATTATAGAGGGGACGATGATCCTCGAACTCCAGGGTACAAAGTGAGTGAGTGATCTCTTCAATGGCATCGGAAAGGCAGTGGGTAAAATCGTACATTGGATAGATACACCACGCCTCACCAGTCTGGTGATGTACGATGCCATGGCGAATCCTGTAGATGGCTGGATCACGCATATTCATATTCGGTGAGACCATATCTATCTTGGCTCTTAGCACTCGCAAACCATCCTTGAACTCACCTGCCCGCATACGCTTAAACAGATCGAGGTTCTCTTCAACGGTGCGATCCCGGTTAGGACTATTCTGTCCTGGCTCGGTGAGGGTGCCACGATATTCACGGGTCTGATCTGCCGTAAGGTCACAGACGTAGGCCTGCCCTTGTTTGATCAGCTGTACTGCATAGGCATAAAGCTGTTCAAAATAGTCCGAGGCAAAATACTCTTGATCTCCCCACTCAAACCCAAGCCACTGCACATCCTCTTTAATGGCATCGACGTATTCAATGTCTTCCTTATGCGGATTGGTATCATCAAAACGCAGATTGCACTGGCCCTTGTAGTCCTTGGCAATACCAAAATTCAGGCAGATAGATTTGGCATGGCCAATATGCAGGTAACCATTTGGCTCCGGCGGAAACCTGGTATGCACCCGGCCCTCATTCTTATTGGCTGCAAGATCCGCATCAACGATATTGCGGATAAAATTGGTAGGTGTTGAACGTTCGTTATCACTCATTGCTGTAGCATTTTTCCTAATTTAACCCTGCTCTCGCTGCACAATAAACTCAAGAGCCATATCGATACGCCGTAAGCAGGCTTCACGGCCCACCAGGTAGAGGGTAACATCAATACCTGGCGATGCAGCCCGGCCTACAATCGCCACCCGCAGGGGCTGCGCAACCTTACCCATTTTTAGTTCCAAGGCATTACTGACATCAGCTACTACTTGGTGCAGTGGCTCCAGCTTCCATTCCACCAGTTCCAAAGCCTCCCGCATCTTCTCCAGGGGTATTTTTGCTACCGGACGGAGATGCTTCTTAGCCGCCTGCGCCTCAAATTTCTCAAAATCCTTGTATACAAAGGCACTAATGTCTGCCATTTCAACCAGGGTTTTGGCTCGCTCCTGCTGCGCCTCAGCCACTTCTACCAGGTTTGCTCCATTGACTGGGTCAATGCCCAGCTTGCCCATATGAGAACTTAGCAGGTGTGCGATGCGTAGTGGATTGTCAGCTTTAATGTAGTGCTGGTTCAGCCACAGCAGTTTCTCGGTATTGAAGGCAGAGGCCGCTTTATTCACATCCCCAATGTCAAATAGAGCAATCATCTCATCTAGGGAGAAGATCTCTTCATCGCCATGTGACCAACCCAGGCGCACCAGATAATTCAGCAATGCCTCCGGCAGGAAACCATCATCTCTATACTGCATGACACTCACAGCACCATGGCGTTTGGAGAGCCTTGCCCCGTCATCTCCCAGGATCATCGGCACATGGCCATAACGCGGTGGCTCCTGCCCCAGAGCCTTGAGGATATTAATCTGCCGTGGAGTATTATTGAGATGATCATCACCACGGATCACATGGGTAATATTCATATCCAGATCATCCACCACCACGGTCAGATTGTAGGTGGGTGAGCCATCAGTGCGACGGATGATTAGATCATCCAGTTCTTCGTTATTGAACAGTACCCGACCACGCACCATATCATCCACCACCACGGTTCCATTATCCGGGTTTAGGAAACGGATTACATGAGGTGCGTCAGATGAGACATTCTGGTGGCGACAGCGACCGTCATAGCGAGGTTTGTCCTGGCGCTTCATTGCCTCCTCACGGAGATCATCAATGCGCTCTTTGGAGCAGTTGCAACGGTAGGCCAGCCCCTGATCCATTAACTTCTGGATGGCAGCCTCATACTGCGGAAAGCGCGCTGTTTGATAGAATGGCCCATCATCGTACTCTAACCCCAGCCAAGTCATCCCTTCCAGGATGGCATTCACCGACTCAGCCGTAGAGCGCTCCAGGTCGGTATCTTCGATGCGCAGAATAAATTCACCACCGTGCCGACGAGCATAAAGCCAGGAAAACAGCGCCGTGCGAGCACCACCAACATGCAGATAGCCGGTAGGACTGGGGGCAAAACGGGTACGTACAGTCATAATTTATTCAGTATCAAAGAGCTGGGAAAGGGGGCACATTCTACCAGTGATGGGCTGCTGATGCTGAATAGTTACGGCCAGAGTGATTTCCGCACCACCCGCACCCCTTTCACCTTTCATCTTGTCCCTTGTTCCTTTATTCTTGGTTTTCAGAGCGGTTAGCTCAGCAAGAGAGCACTACAATTATGCAAAACCGTTGGAATGATCAAGAAGCAGCAATCCACACCACCGACCTTGCACTGAGGGTCTATACATCACGTCTGCTGGGACAAGATAAATCCCTGGTACTGCATGGTGGAGGCAACACCTCAGTGAAGGTTAGAGAGATCAATATTGTTGGAGAAGAGGAAGAAATCCTTTATGTAAAGGGCAGCGGCTGGGATCTGGAAACCATTGAGGAAGCCGGTTTTGCTCCGGTGCGCATGGATCACCTGCTGAAGCTGGCCCAGCTGGATACCTTGCCTGATCCGCAGATGGTCAATGAGCTGAAGACCAATATGACTCTGGCATCAGCACCAGGGCCGTCTGTAGAAACCATTCTCCATGCCTCTTTACCATATAAGTATGTAGATCACACCCATGCCGATGCGGTGGTCACTATTACAAATAGCAGTGGTGGCCTGCAACGTATTCAGGAGATCTACGGGGAGGATATGGTAATCATCCCCTACGTCATGCCAGGTTTTGATCTGGCCCGCCTCTGCGCCGAACGTTTCTCAGCTGATGCAACCGAGAAAACTATCGGCATGGTACTTATGAACCACGGTATCTTCTCTTTTGGCGCATCAGCTAGGGAATCATATGACCGCATGATTGAGCTGGTGGCTCGTGCCGAGGATTATCTCAAGGCTCAGAATGCGTGGTTCCTGCCCTCGCCAGAAGAAGCACTGGTAGACAAAAAGCTAATGGGTGATATTGCTTTATTACGCAATGAAATCTCAGATGCCGCAGGGTTTCCGATGATTCTGTCTACAGATATGAGTCCGGAGTGTCTGGCTTTTGCTCGGCGCAAAGATATTGCAACAATTTCCCAGCAAGGGCCGGCCACTCCTGATCATGTCATCCGCACCAAACGTCTGCCGCTGCTGGGACGTAATGTCACAGACTATTGCACTGTTTATCGCGGCTATTTTACTGCGAATGCAGCACAGGCCAAGGATGAAAAAACAATTCTTGATCCGGCCCCACGGGTTGCCATTGATCCAGAATTTGGCTTATGTAGCATCGGGCGGCATGCAAAGGACACCGCTATTATCAATGACATCTATCACCACACCCAGGAGATTATCCAGCGGGCAACCTTGCTGGGAGGATATAAGGCGCTACCTGCTAGCGATATCTTCGATGTGGAGTATTGGGATCTGGAGCAGGCCAAACTACGCAAGAGTGGAAATCGACCCGTGTTCAGCGGTGAGATCGCACTGGTCACAGGGGCTGCATCCGGTATTGGCAAAGCCTGTGTGGATGCCTTGCTGGAGTGTGGAGCTGCCGTAATAGGTCTGGATATCGATAGTGCCATCAAGCACCTCTACCAACGCCCTGACTTCCTGGGATTGACCTGCGATGTTGCAGATGAGGCCCAGGTTACTCAGGCTCTGGAGGCTGGTACCAGAGCCTTTGGTGGTCTGGATATGCTCATCCTTAATGCTGGCATCTTCCCCGGTGGCTGCCGTATCGATGCCCTGGCAACAGATGAATGGCGCAAGGTTCTAAACATCAACCTGGACGCCAACCTGATGTTGATGCGTGATTGCTACCCTCTGTTAAAGCTTGCTCCAGGTGGTGGTAGAGTAGTGGTTATCGGTTCCAAAAACGTACCCGCTCCCGGTCCAGGCGCTGCTGCTTACTCTGCCTCCAAAGCAGCTTTAAACCAACTCGCCCGCATTGCAGCGCTGGAGTGGGGGGCTGATGGTATCCGCATAAACTCACTACACCCTGACGCAGTGTTTGATACCGGCCTTTGGACTAATGAGGTTTTGCAGAGCCGTGCCGAGCACTATAAAATGAGCGTGGATGCATACAAGAGCAAAAACCTGATGCAGGTAGAAATCACCAGTCATGACGTTGCTGCCCTGGCCGCCGCAATGTGCGGCCCATTATTCGCGAAGACTACCGCTGCACAGGTACCAGTTGATGGCGGCAACGACCGGGTAATCTAGTCATGCCATCTGTGAACGAAACAAGACCGGCTCTTGATGATGTCTCCCTGGCACTGGATGGCTTGAATAACGCAATCATTGAGCACACAAAATGGGTAGCTGCCTGGAGCCGGAGTGCAGTTTGTGGCACCAAATTTTCTAATGAATACCTATCCACAGATTCTGTGAAGCAGAGCACATTCCACCAGTGGTTTTTCAGCCAACATCATGATTTTCTGAGAGAAAACAACGAATTTACCACGCTAGAGCGTCGGCACAATGCAATGCATAAGTGTGTCCAGAATATTGCCGCCAAACTGAATGCGGGTGAGACTCTGGATACTAGTGAATTCAATAAATTCCTGCGCAATGAAGGGCTTTTTGCTACTTCACTGGCAAAAACTAGGGACGCCCTGCTGAGACTATCCCATTCCTATGACTTTCTTACTGGCACCATGAACCGTCAGGCTTGTTTCCAATTGCTTAGTCAGGAGCATGCCAGAGTGAAAAGAACCTCTGAGTGACGTTGCCTGGTGATGGTTGATCTGGATTACTTTAAAGAAATAAATGATCAGTACGGCCATCTGGCTGGTGATACAGTGCTGCGCTATATTGCTGACTATCTGGTCAACAATCTGCGTCCTTATGATTTGATATGCCGTTTTGGCGGTGAAGAGTATCTAATTTGCCTACCAAATGCCTCCTTAGGTGTAGCTCACAAAGCCATTGACCGGATAAGAGGGAAAATTGCTGATATGAAAATTAGTGTTTCCAAAGATACCGAAATTACGGTTACTGCCTCATTCGGCATTAGCATACTATCTGGAGATGAGGATTGGAGCCTGGCAATTGAGCATGCCGATGCAGCTATGTACCAGGCAAAATCACAGGGCCGGAATCAAGTTGTTGTATGGAAAGAAACTACCAATTAAGTAGTGCTCAATCAATATGCTCTAAGCCATCAGATATATTGATCTCTAAACCCTTTATTGCATTTTCTTCCGACTCAATCAAACAAAGTTTTTCTGCGCGTGAAAGCTGTTTTATTGCTGCTTCACGGCAACTGGCAGAGCTGCGTGAATGACCTTTTTCAAGGTACACCAACTGCTTAGGTGTGTGGCCGCGAAAGAATTTAGCTCCACGCTTATTGAGGTGCTGAGTGAGACGCCTTGCAACATCGTTGCTTATCCCGGTATAAAGCGAGCCGTTAGTACACAGGATGATGTAAACGCGCCAATCCACTATATCAGCAGAGGTACAACTAAAACTACTCTGACTTATTCAGGAACAACCTCAATCGCCTGTGGGCCTTTAGGGCCTTGTTCGGTCTCAAATGAGACACTTTGACCTTCGGCAAGGGTCTTGAAGCCGCCACCTTGAATTGCAGAGAAGTGTACAAACACATCCTTGCTGCCATCTGCTGGAGTAATGAAACCAAATCCCTTAGATTCGTTGAACCACTTAACGGTACCTGTTGCCATGCTAATTACCTTCTATATTCAATATGTTTCACCGGTTTGCAGCGTATTCAACGAAGGTTTCCACACCGGGAAGGCTGGGAACACATATTGGCGAACCACGCTGGATTGTGAAGTGTATATTAATAATAATCATTAAACCATCGTAACTATTCAGATGGTGGTGATTTTGCACTCATAATCCTAGAAAAAATCAGTTGGATCGTAGCGAGGGCGGATAATCTCTCAAAATCTATTGTAGGCTACTACTTTCGTCTATAATTCGGCATCCTGCTCAATCGGGTGCTAAAGCGCACTCCAGAATACCATCTAAATATGCTTAGTCTGTTCAGCAACAAACCATTACTTGATGAAGATACCACGCAATGGCTGTTTGACGCCTACGCGTGGGCACTTAACAACTTTGGCAGCGATTATTTTCATGCAAAGACCATTTTAGTCACACCCAGCAATAAGCATTTTCCGAGCAGTGTTAACAGCAGGGAGTTATTGGCTGCAACGATCTTCGAGCAAGTAACAGTCTACGCTGGCATGCACAACTGGCCCCTCAAGCTAGTTGAACTCACCCCTGATTACGACCCCATAACGCCCCCATCGATTATCTACAACGGCATCCCCAGAGGGGATGACACAGTTCTCACTCTTGAAGGCGAAGTCAAGGATGTCGAAATTACATACACCATGGATCAAACGCGAGATCCAGGGGTTCTCACGGCAGTTCTTGCACACCATCTTGCCAGCCACCTGGGCAGGGTCTCAGAAAATCCTAATCCAGGTGGTGAAAAGCTGCTGGGGCATGCCACCGATCTACTCGCCATATTCATGGGTTTTGGGCTGTTCCTGGCTAACAATGCCTTCATGGTAAGGAGCGGCTGCTCAGGATGTGGCAAATCAGTACAGTCCCTTGGGTTTCTATCTGAAGATGAGATGACATACGCGCTGGCTATATTTTGCGTCCTAAAAAACATACCCAATAAAGAGGCTTTCCACTACCTGAAAAGTCCTCTACGACCACTGTTTAAAAAGGCGGTCAAAGAAATTGGTAACAATGAGGCCGCTGTTAACCGGCTGGCCTCCATTGACCGCCCATTAACAACAATGCTGGAAAACTAATAAAATGAGAAAACATCTACTGACTCTATTGGCTGTATTGCTTCTTACTTCTTGCGGGTTTGCCCCGGACAAGCCTGAGGTGCAAAGACTGCTCAATGAGGCACTTGGAATCGATTGCCCCAGTGAATTCAGCATCATAAAGAACTATAACGCCAGGGTAATGGATGATTATCTGGAAGCCGTCATTATTGAATTTACCAGCAGTGGGTATGATGCGTTCACCAAGCAAATCAACCTGGAAAAATGGCAGCAAAACAATAATGAGTACTCATACTCAAAACAGCTTGATAATAGATATCGTGCAACTGTGGTGCTAAATACAGAGAACTATAGAGTCATCTATGAGCGTCTGCATCAGTAATGGTCACCTATCATTTTTTTGCCTCTACTCCCAAAAATATGGAATCCCTGCTGGCTGATGAGCTACGCAGTCTGGGTGGTGAGAATGTTGCTGAAACACGAGCAGGTGCAAGTTTTTCAGGAACCCTGGCAACCGCCTACAAAATCTGCCTTTGGTCACGTATTGCAAACCGGGTGCTGCTGGTATTAGACCGTTTTCCAGCTCCAACTCCGGAAGCCCTTTATGACGGCGTTCAATCAACCCCATGGGATGAGCATTTCACCCCTGCCGAGACCATCGCTGTAGATTTCAACACCTCAAACTCCCAAATCACCCACAGCCATTATGGTGCCTTAAAGGTAAAAGATGCCATTGTTGATCTATTCCGGCTGCACTGCGGTACCCGCCCATGGGTGGACACCAACAACCCAGACATACGCATCAATGTCTACCTGTTGCGGGACGAGGCAACTATTTGTCTGGATCTCTCCGGAGCATCCCTGCACAAACGTGGCTATCGTGAGGCAGGCGTGGCTGCACCTCTGAAAGAGAACCTTGCCGCCGCAATACTGCTCCGCGCCGGATGGCCAGAGATTGCCGCCAATGGTGGCGCCTTAGTCGATCCTATGTGTGGATCAGGAACTTTACCCATCGAGGCCGCACTTATCGCAGCTGATATTGCACCAGGCTTACAACATGAACACTGGGGATTTTTGCGTTGGAAAAAACACCATACCAATGCCTGGTCATCGCTGATTGAAGATGCCCAATCTCGCAAACAACAGGGTCTGAAGCGGCTACCTTCAATCCAGGGGTTTGACTACAACCCATCTGCTGTAAGGGCGGCTACTGCCAATGTTGCACGAGCAGGGCTAACTGAATTCATAACAATTGAACACAGAGAATTTGAACAGGCTACACCAGCTAAACCGGGCGAGTCCGGTTTGGTGGTTGTGAACCCACCATATGGAGAGCGGCTGGGGGCCGATGCCAACCTGGCTGAACTTTATTTCCGACTAGGCAGACTCCTAAAAGATCAGTTCCTTGGCTGGCATTCCTCATTAATCACTGGCAATCCAGAGCTTGGTAAAAAACTAGGCCTGCGTGCCAAACGTAAGCATGCCCTTTATAACGGCCGTATCGAATGTACGTTGTTGCACTTTGATATTGTCCCAGAGCTTTTCATCTCCAACCAACAGCGCCCGGCCCCATTGCCCGTTGCAAAGCACAGTGAAGGGGCACAAATGTTTGCCAACCGGTTTAAGAAAAACCTGAAACATCTCAGCCGCTGGGCAAGGCGTGAGGGCATCCATTGTTATCGCCTCTATGGGGCAGACTTACCAGAATATGCCATTGCCGTTGATCTATACGAGGGCGAAAAGCGCTGGGTGCATGTGCAGGAATACGAGGCACCAAAGAATGTCGACAAACAAAATGCACGCAGGCGAGTGCGTGAAGCCCTGAGCATAATACTTGAGGTGCTGGAGCTGCCGGAAGACCAATTATTCTTTAAGGTTCGGCGGCAACAGAAAGGAACCGACCAGTATGAAAAACTGGCTGCCAATAAACACTATTACGAGGTCTATGAAGGTGGCTGCCGTTTCCTGGTGAATTTTGAAGACTATCTTGATACCGGCTTATTTCTTGACCACCGAATCACTCGCAGCAAGCTGGCTGAACTTGTAACAGGCAAGCATTTTCTTAATCTGTTTGGTTATACCGGAGCGGCAACCATTTATGCAGCAAAGGGAGGAGCTAAATCAACCCTTACCGTAGACATGTCCAATACCTACCTGCAATGGGCAAGGCGTAATTTGACTCTGAATGGTTTTGATAGCGGCAAGCACAGAACCAAACAGGCCAACTGCCTGGAGTGGTTAAATCAGGCACCCAATCAACACAAATATGGCCTTATATTCTTAGATCCACCAAGTTTTTCTTCATCCAAGCGTATGGATGGAACCTTTGACGTACAACGTGACCATGTAGAGCTGATCAAAAAAACCATAAAACTACTGGAACCGGGCGGGGTGCTGATCTTCTCCAATAACCTGCGCCGTTTTAAGATGGATGCAGAGGCACTGTCTGAGTTGCAGATCAAAAATATTAGTCGGGCGACCCTACCCAAAGATTTTGAGCGTAACCCGCGTGTTCATAATTGTTGGAGTATTGCACCTACACCTTAGGCCAGCGGATTTTCCATGGCAATTCCAGAATAGAATTGACCACTATTCAAATCTTCAGACAAAATTACATTGCATTTTGCATGCTCAGCCGCACTGATGATACAGGCATCCCAGAAACTGATCCGGTATGAAGCCTTGATTTCCACACTCCGTCTTATCAGGGCCGGACTTTGCCGGATGACTTCCAGCCCTTCCAGAAGAACCAACTGTCTAAGAATAACGTCCTGGCGCTGATGTAATTTATTCAAGGCCACATGCGCGTATTCCTGTAATACCTGCGTTGAAATTACACCTGTGCCATGCCTCATATGCCCCGCTACAACAGCCAAAGCCATATTCTGCTTCTCAACATCACGGGCATCGTTGGCATAAATTATGATGTTTGTATCAATGAAGGTTTTGTTCATCAGTCGGCTTGACGATCATAGACCGCATCCCTGGAAAACCTGAAGTCACTATCTGATTGCCCCGACATTGTACTTGCTATGTGCACAAACTCATCAGCCGCTTTTTCCGCTTCACACTCACCTGTAAGCCTCAGCAAGTAATCCCTAATCAACTGATTCAATGATGTATTGTGCGCCTTAGCATATTCACGCCCTTTTTTGATCAATTCTGTATCTGCGGAAAGTGTAATGTTCATATCTGTCTCCAAAACTGCTGTATGTGCGCTAAGTGTACAAGTATAGAGCGATGATATATTAAGATCAAATTTGCTGGGGACAACAAGTGATGGCTAATACAGGCATGGAAAAGGGCGCTTCACTTTGGTGAAGCGCCCTTGTGGGAATATCCATTTATCTGGTGTCCTTTAGGGGATAAAGAGGGAGTCCTGTCCGAATATCCAAACTGTACATGGACTCCAAGGCTAGCATGAAAAGTAATAACACACCCCAAAAAACTCAAATAGGTACATGCCTGGCTCCGCCGCACAATTTGCACTACCGGTACCGCAGCCACCGGGGCCATCTGCCGCTTTCTGCGTACCCCCCCCCCCTGTGGCCTTTTTGCCCTCCAGCCGCTTCCATTCACCATCAATATTCGCTTCAACACTCAAGACGTCCTGATTTTCATCTAAAATGATTCTAATTTTTTCAGCCATGACTGCATCTCCTGTTGAGATTTGTTATTAAGAAAGTGATAAATCCCTATGTTTACTGCCCAACTTGGACCTCCTGCCAAGCCGAAACTGCACGACCGCTAAAAATCCAGATAGGCACGGATAGAGACCGTTCTATCTCCCACAAAGAGCGGCAGCTTGTCATCGTTCGGTTGATAGCCAAACTCATCATCCAGTAGGTTTCTCACATCCAATGAAATCCGCCCCATGCGCTGTGGTAGCCGGTAGCCCAGAGAGAAATCAAAGTTCCAAAAGCGTTCACGGTCATTCCCCTCGCCTGCATCAAATTGACCATATTGACGCACAAAGGTTGGTCGCAGGGAACCACTTAGTCCAGATTGGTGGAAATATGAGAAGCTGAGAGGAAAGCGATGGGTAGTATTAATGAGGGACATTGCATGCACTCGCTCATAAAAATGCTCCACTGACAGTGCAAGCTGACTCATTGGCATCAGATAAAAATAAGTTCGAGCCTGCTCTGCTTCTTCCAGCGCCCATGAAGTCCCTGCTCTAGGGTATTTCTCTCTACGGTGCGACAACTCCACTCCGCTGAAGAGCATCTGGCTAAATCGGTGATCAAGGGCAATACCATAGCGCTCTGCCTGCTCGCCATTGGTTCCATCAAAGAACTGATTGAAACCAGCCACCTGAGTTGGCTCAATGGTTTGACTGGTGACCAGGGGTCGTTTCAGGGTACGAAATCCAGCTGCCCTAAAGGTGGTATCCGGCCCCATCTGCCACGTCAGGCCCAGTTTGGGATTTAACTGCTCCTTTGCAAAACCGGCTTCACTATAATCATCGTAACTGACACCAAGATCCAACGTCAGCTCTGGCCCCAGATCGATTGAGGCATAGATGTAGCCATTGGCATTCCGGTAGGTATCGTTTGTTTCTGTTGGCGTTGAGGCAATACATCCTCCTGCCGTTGCCAGATTAGTGGTTGGTGGGGTGGGTGGCGGTAAAAGAAAGCATGGCACTGGTATTGTTAACGTAGTTAATATATCTCTATGCTCTTTATCCTCAAGATAACCAGCACCAATTGTAGCTCGCACTGAATCCCAGCGCATCAGGTGCCGCACTTCAATACTTCTGCTATCAGCATCAGCCTCGCCTTTACCCACTGCAACAGAGCTTGGCTCAGTGTAACGTGTGGTCTTGCGATCACCGAACATAAGGGAAGCAATTACTTCTGACCTGGGGTTAAAGCGATGGTGGAATCCAAAACGGAGGCTGTCAAAATCATCGGTGTTTCGTTCTGAAGCATCATAGTCCGCTTCATAAAAATGCATGGACAAATCACCATATTCCTTTTGTGATCGGCGTGCCTCTATTTGCACACTGGTGTTATGCGATAGATCCAGCTGTAGAAAACCCACATAGATATCCTGCTCCAGGTCATTATTGTCCCACCAGCCATCGGTCTCATATCGGTATTGCCCTAAGCTGAAGGAGGCACTGCCTTTCATCCCAGAGAGCAAAACCTCCCCCCCTGCTATGTCATTACTGCCGCCAACGGCACTTACATACGCCCGCAAACCATCCTGATTAAACAGCGTGCTGTATTCATTGAAAGAAGGATCAGACGGCCCCATGCCATCTGGGATATAGCGTGTCGCTTCCGCCATTATGGGCCGGATGGGGGTGTTGTTCACTGGCTGCAATAACTGTGATTGCAGCAGCTCACTGACCCTGGCAACCTCATGACGAGGCAAATTGGTATAGGTATCCGCCAGCAGCCGATGACCAGAGTGGTCAGCAGGATCAGCACCCAAAGACTTCCAGCCTTCTATAAGAGCCAGCTGTTCAAAGTTCAGATCACGGTAAATACGACCCAACCCGGCACTCCGGGCTGCCTGATCCTGATCCAGCAATAATTTGGAACGATAAACAGCACGGTTATCATTAAGCTCAGCAGAAGTCTGTAAGCTGGTCAGGGCCTCAACCGTCCGCCCCTGCTGGTGCAGGAGCAGTGCATGATAATACCAAGGTGTTGGATCTTGAGGATCACGCTCTTTGGCTATGTCATATTGGGTAGCCGCAAGCTCATCCCGGTGCTCTTCATAGTAGGCCTTGCCCATGTAGCTGCGTACCAGGGCATTATTAGGACTGAGTACGGTAGCAATTTCTAGCTCACGACGCCCCTGGTCTAGATCACCCTGGCGAATCAGGGCCAAACCTAACCCCAGACGTGGCAGTGGATCAGCTTGATCCAGGGCTATGGCTGTTTGAAAAGACTCTTTGGCTTGTGTAATCTCAATTCTGGTCAAATGGGCAAATCCCAGTACCGTCTGAGTCAGCGCAATCTTCGCATCCAGAGCAACGGTTGCTTGGGCGGCTGTCATGGCCATATCAAGGTCACCCACCATTAGGTGCAGCTCCGCCAATCTCGCATGGGCGTAGGGATTGTCCGGCTCCCGGAGCACGGCCAGTTCGATACTATCTAGCGCCCCATGTATGTCAAACTTAGCCTGCTGGGCATAAGAGAGGGCAATCAGCGGCACAGCACTGCTGCCATCAGCCGCCTCAGCCCGATTAGCCAGTTCAAGCGCCTGATCCTTCCTGTTCTGGGCCACTGCAATCATGGCCTGGAGGGCCAGTGCGGTACTGTTGTCAGGAACCTTCCGCAGAGATTGCTGCAATTCACGCTGAGCCTCTTCCACCCGCCCTACAAGTAAAAACATGCCAGCCTGATAGTTATGGAACTGGGGATCTTCTGCCGCTATCTTTGCTAGGTCAATCAGACCATACATTATTGGCTGATAGTGCAGAGCCCATTGCACCGCATCCTCCGGCTGTACCAGAGCATCCAACTGCGGGGCTTGGCCTCTTTCAGCAGTGGCCACCTGATTAGGGGCAAGCCGCAGGATACCCGCATCATTGCTGGCCAGAATCACACCCTCATGTAGTGCCACAGACGCCTTATCCAATCCAACCTGGACGGTAAATTCAGTACCTTCCATGGCGGCGTTAATAAAGGGGGTACGTACCCTAAGGTTATGCCGAACCCGGCTAATGAAGTGTATAGCCCCAGAAATAATATCGAGAATGGTCTGCTCTTTTTCCTGGGGCTGGATAACAATTTGAAAGGTGGTGGTTTGATCGAGGCGGATAATGGTATCGCTACCACCAATCAGGATGCCGCCACGGCTGTTTGGCCCGGTGCGGACAATATCATTGTTGCAGATTGGAGAATTCAGCTGTAATTGTTGCCAGGTCGTACCTGCGGGTGGTTTTGACTCGATAACCCCTTCAACGGAGATCATGTGGGCGGCAGTCGTATCACATGCCTGCGATGCAGCCACTGGCGGCAAAATCAGGATAAGAAACAGAGATGTTGCAGCCATCCCTTGCATCACTCTTTTTTTCAGTCCCATTGTAGTGCCGTGCTATCCGTGGTGAATAATCTGATGCGATTAACAGTAGAATATAACAAACAACACCTCTCCTCAATACTGCTCAAGAATATGACCACTGCAGTGGGATGGGATATCGTGGTAAAAATATTATCTTTAATTAGGAATTAAGGTAGTTCTTCTTTGCACGATCTACAAGGACTATTATGAGAACAATAAGGGTACCAAATAGAAGCCATATGTGGATGTTAAATAATTAATGGTACTGTGTACAATATATATTGAGGCTAATTCGCACCATTCATCATATCAATGCTTTAGACAGTGCTATTGTGCAACAGCTATTAATTGTTGGTTGGCAGGAAGAAAAATGGTCAGGTGTAATCTTCACTGTTTATCGCATCTACTGTTTTAGCCCAATCACCATCGTTGATCATACGGAATAATAGCGGTACATGGGTAAAGCGGCAATATGATACTTGACCCTTTTTCCTCGTAGGAGCGGTTGCCAACCGCGAAGAAAAGAACACCGTTTCTGAATGGGCACTAAGTTAGTACTCAGGCTACAAATAATTGCTGATAGGAATAATTTTCTTGTCTATACTCAGTACTCTGAACAGAGAGACTTGCCTGTACACTGGAAATGGTTGTTAACCATAAGTTAGTTTGGAATGACAAAGAATAAAAAGCGTCCTATTCACCTTGATCTGCGCCGAATCCGGCTTCCCGTTAATGCGGTCACATCTATTGGGCATCGTGTTGGCGGTGTGCTCATGTTTTTTCTTGTTCCCGCTACTATATTTTTATTTGATCTCTCCCTGACGGATACTGAAGGGTTTGCCATGGCAGTTGCTATTTTGGACAGCACGTTGGTAAAGGGGCTTATGCTGCTGGTGCTGTGGGCATTTGCTCATCATGTTTTGGCGGGTGCAAGATGCATGGCTATTGATCGCGATATTGGAATTGATAAACCCGTCTTTATGCAGACTGCCTTTGCGGTTTTGCTGGCAGCGCCACCCGTTGCTTTTCTTTTATGGGTGCTGCTGTGAGCGGACGCCGTGCAGCAGGGTTGAAGGCCTGGGTCTACCAGCGTATCAGTGCAGTTTATCTGGCTGGCTTTCTGTTCTATTTGATCGGTTTCTTTATCCTTACGCCTCCTGCTTCTTATGATGTGTGGCGATTATGGGTTGCGCAGCCTCATGTCAGTATGGCTTGGCTGCTGTTCTTTATTTCACTCCTGTTGCACGCATGGGTTGGTATCCGCAATGTTTTGATCGATTACATTCATCCCTTTGAACTCCGCTTTATACTTCTGACACTTACCGGTTTGGGTTTGATTGCCTGTGGCGTATGGAGTTTGCAGATAGTGATTTTGGCGCGGATAGCTTGATGACGAATAAACACAATAATGAATATACCCACCAGACAATTTGATACCCTGATTCTCGGTGCCGGCGGTGGAGGGCTGCGCGGTGCTCTACAGTTGGCCAGGGCTGATGCCCATGTGGCCGTTGTTTCCAAGGTCTTTCCTACCCGTTCCCACACAGTAGCTGCTCAGGGTGGAGTAAATGCAGCCCTGGCCAATGTGACACCGGATAACTGGCACTGGCATATGTATGACACGGTCAAGGGGGGGGATTATCTGGGAGATCAAGATGCTATTGAGTATATGTGCCGTGCAGCTAGTCACCTGGTCTATGAACTGGAGCATGCGGGTGTACCATTTTCCCGCCTGGATAGTGGTCATATCTACCAGCGCCCATTCGGCGGTCAGAGTCGGGATTTTGGCGGTGCTCAAGCCACTCGAACCTGTGCCGCTGCGGATCGTACTGGTCATGCGATTTTACATACCCTGTATCAGCAGAATATCCAGGCCCGTACCCACTTCTTTGATGAATACTATGCGGTTGATCTAATCCATGATGATGAAGGCACTGTGCTGGGTGCCGTGGTTATGGATATCGCAACGGGTGAACCGCTGGTGATTGAGGCTAAGACGACTCTAATTGCTACCGGTGGTTGTGGGCAGCTGTACCGCACTACTACCAATGCCCATATCAATACTGGTGATGGCATGGCGATGGCTCTAAGGGCTGGCATTCCGTTGCAGGATATGGAGTTTTTCCAATTTCATCCTACCGGCATTTCAGGTAAGGGCATGCTGATCACCGAGGGTGCCAGAGGGGAGGGTGGTTATCTGATCAATAAGGATGGTGAACGGTTTATGGAACGCTATGCACCAAATGCCAAGGATCTGGCGAGCCGTGATGTGGTTAGTCGTGCCATTGCCATTGAGGTGAGAGAAGGACGTGGTTGCGGTCCAAAGGCTGACCATGTATTACTCAAGCTGGATCATCTTGGCTCAGATATTGTAGCCAAGCGTCTACCTGGCATCCGGGATACTTGCCGTACCTTTTTGCATATCGATCCGGTGGATACTCCTATCCCAGTTTTTCCTACCGCTCACTATGTCATGGGTGGTATCCCTACAGATCGCTTTGGGCAGGTGGTGGTGCCTCGTGGCAATTCCCCTGAAGAGGTGATTCCTGGGCTGTATGCCGCTGGTGAGTGTGCTTGTGTCTCAGTGCATGGTGCCAATCGTCTGGGTGGGAACTCACTGTTGGATATCCTGGTGTTTGGCCGTGCTGCTGCCAATCATATACTGGGTTATCTAAAAACCAATCGTCATCATCGTCCCCCCAACCCAGAGAGTATAGAGAAGGCCTATGAGCGCCTGGTACGCTGGGATAAGAAGGGTGAAGGAGAGACGGTTGAAGATGTTCGGGCGGATCTGAAGCAGGCTATGGAAGATCACTGTGGAGTGTTTAGAACGGAAGATATTATGCAGGAAGGGGTAGAGAAAATCAGAGAGATCAGGGCGCGGATACCTGATGTACGTCTACGTGACCACTCTAAGGTATTTAACACCGCGCGGGTGGAGGCTCTGGAACTGGAGAATTTGGCCGATATTGCTATTGCTACGATGCGCTCTGCGACGGCTCGGCATGAAAGCCGTGGTGCGCATTCCAGGGTTGATTATCCAGATAGGGACGATGCCCATTGGATGAAGCACAGTCTATATTCTCTGGAGAACGATACCCTGGATTATAAGCCGGTGCGCACCAAACCGATGTTAGTGGAGACCTTTCCGCCTAAGGAAAGGGTTTATTGATGCAGTTGCACGTCATAAGAAGCATATTAAATGCAATTTAAAATCTATCGCTACGATCCAGATGTTGATGAAGAGCCATATATGCAGGACTTTGTGTTGGAGGAAATCCGGCCCGGAATGATGCTGCGTGAGGCATTGATAGACCTCAAAAAACAGGACGAGACCCTGTCTTTTCGCCATTCCTGCGGCGAAGGGGTCTGTGGTTCTGATGGGATGAATATCAATGGTCTGAATGGCTTGGCTTGTATCACGCCTGTTGCCGAGTTAAAGGAGCCAGTAGAGATACGTCCCTTTCCTGGGGTGCCGGTGATCCGTGATCTGATCGTTGATATGAATGGTTTTTATAAGCAATACCGTTCGGTAAAACCTTTCCTCATTCGTCATGACCCCCAGCCAGAGGTTGAAACCCTCCAGTCCCCGGAGGAGCGGGATAAGCTGGATGGACTCTATGAGTGCATTCTGTGCGGTTGTTGTTCCACATCATGTCCTTCTTTCTGGTGGAATCCGGATAAATTCCCCGGCCCTGCGGCGCTGCTACAGTCGTGGCGTTTCCTTGCTGACAGCCGGGATCAAGCCATGGATGAGAGGCTGGATGATCTGGATGGCCCCTACAAATTGTTCCGCTGTCATACCATCATGAATTGTGCCTATGTTTGTCCAAAAGGACTAAGCCCTACCAAGGCTATTGGGCATATCAAAGCCCTCATGCTTAAACGCTCAATATAGGCTTGTGGCTGTATTCGAGCGGTCACCGGAGATGGATCGTTTGCGTTGGCAGTGCCGGCGCGGGCTGCTTGAGTTGGATTTGCTGTTTGAAGCCTTTTTGAAGCAAGGCTATAAGGACTTGTCTGAAGCTGAGAAGGCCACCTTTAGAGACCTGTTGAAATACCAGGATCAGCAGTTGCAGGAGTGGTTGCTGGGTAAGTGCAGCCCGGAAGATGCTGCTGTTGGTCGTATGGTTGAGCGTATACGAAATTCAGTCTTATAGCAGTTTCTTCAATCGATAAAGTTCATCCAATGCTTGCCTTGGTGTGAGTTCATCTGGATTAATATCCTGCAAAGCTCCTTCAATAAGATTCTCTTCGACCTCTGGTTCCTCGGGTTTTTGGAATAATGATAGCTGTGCTGCCTGCTGCTCAGTATGGCGCTGGGCAGCATCTTCCAGTTCCCGCAGGCGCAGCCGTGCGCGCTTAATAATCTGTTTAGGCACTCCAGCCAGCGCGGCTACCTGTAACCCATAGCTCTGATTGGCAGGGCCATCTTTTACTGCATGAAGAAAGACGATGGAATCACCGTGTTCAATTGCATCCAGATGTACATTGGCAATGCCCGGGTATTCTTCAGGCAGGGTGGTTAACTCAAAGTAGTGGGTGGCGAACAGGGTATAGGCGCGGATGCGGGTGGCCAGCTCAACCCCGCATGACCAAGCCAGTGACAACCCGTCGAAGGTGCTGGTGCCTCGGCCAATCTCATCCATTAGTACCAGGCTGCTATCGGTGGCGTTGTGCAGGATGTTGGCCGTTTCCTCCATCTCCACCATGAAAGTTGAGCGGCCTCCAGCCAGATCGTCTGAGGCACCGATGCGGGTGAAGATGCGGTCAATGGGGCCGATCTTGGCGCTAGCTGCTGGGATGTAGCTGCCCGCATAAGCCAGTAAGGTGATTAGGGCGGTCTGGCGCATGAAGGTGGATTTGCCACCCATATTTGGGCCAGTGATGATAAGGATGCGGCGGTTGTCGTCGAAGTGGACGCTGTTCGCCACAAACGGTGTGTCACTAACCTGCTCCACCACTGGATGACGCCCATCTTCAATGCTGAGTCCAGGTTTCTCCATAAGCGTTGGGGCACGCAGATCCAGTCGCTCGGCTCGTTCTGTCAGGTTGCACAGGACATCCAGAGCGGCCAGAGCATCGGCGCATAGTTGCAGTGGCGTAATGTGTACATGCAGTTGATCCAACAGCTTATCGTAGAGGGCCTTTTCTCTGGCCAAGGAACGCTCCCTGGCACTTAGAACCTGATCCTCAAACTTCTTCAGTTCTGGGGTAATGAAACGCTCGGCTCCTTTCAGGGTCTGGCGTCGCACGTAATCCGCAGGAGCCTTATCTGATTGACTGCGGGTTATCTCGATGTAGTAGCCGTGAACCCGGTTATAGCTCACCTTCAGGTTTGCAATGCCGGTGCGTTCCCGCTCTCTGGTCTCCAGATCCAGCAGAAACTGGTCTGCGTTTTGAGAGAGGGCACGTAACTCATCCAGTTCAGCATCGTAACCCTCGGCCAGCATGCCGCCGTCTCGGATCAGCATGGGTGGGTTTTCAATGATGGCCTGTTGCAGCAGGTTCACTACGCTTGGGTGAGTATCAATCTCTTGGGAAAGTTGGATCAAAAGAGGGGCATTCAGAGTGGCCAGTTGGGTCTGTATTTCCGGCAGACATGCCAGAGAGTCCCGTAGCACAGCCAGATCACGAGGGCGGGCTGATTTCAGTGCTATCCTGGCAAGGATGCGCTCAATATCGCCAATCATGTGGAGTTCATCTTGCAGGCCTGGATATGTCTGTTGTTCCAGGAGCTGTCCGATGGCGGTATGACGCCCCTGCACGGATTGAATGTTACGTAAGGGGCGGTTGATCCAGCGCCGCAGCATCCGACTGCCCATAGCTGTGGAGGTGTGATCCAGAATGCCGGCGAGGGTATGTTGTGGTTGATTAGAGAGAGATTGATCCAGTTCCAGGTTCTGTCTGGTGGCGGCATCAATAATGATGGCATCATCCCGGCGTTCAGTGATTAATCCCCGGATATGGAGAAGTGCGCTTTGCTGGGTTTCACTGACATACTGTAGTAGGCAACCGGCGGCGCAGATGGCCAGAGGTTGGTCCTTGCAACCAAAGCCTCCAAGGTCACGGGTACCGAATTGCTTGGTTAGCAGGTGATGGGCGGTGTCCGGGTCAAAATGCCAGATCGGGCGGCGGGTAATGCCGGATCTACCAGTAATCAGTTGGGGCAGGCTGTTCTCCTCCGCGATCAGCAACTCTGCCGGACGAAGCCGCTCCAACTCACCAGTCAGGGCCTCAATCCCACCCAGTTGCTGGATCATAAAGCGCCCGCTGGCCAGATCCAGTACCGCCAGGCCATAGTCTGTGCCCATCTCGTGCAGGGCCGCAAGCAGATTGTCCTTGCGCTCTTCCAACAGGGCCTCATCTGTAACGGTGCCAGGGGTGATTACACGCATCACCTTCCGTTCCACCGGCCCCTTACTGGTAGCTGGATCGCCGATTTGTTCACAGAGAGCCACAGATTCGCCCTGCTTGACCAGTTTGGCCAGATAGCCCTCTGCTGCATGGTGGGGTATCCCAGCCATGGGGATTGGCTGTCCGGCAGACTTGCCCCGTTTAGTCAGGGTGATATCAAGTAGCTGAGAAGCCCGCTTTGCGTCCTCATAGAACAGCTCATAGAAATCTCCCATGCGGTAGAACACCAGCATCTGTGGGTATTCGCTTTTGATGCGCAGGTATTGTTGCATCATGGGTGTGTGTTGTAATGTTTCTGTCATGAGTGCCGTGATCAACTATGAGATGAACAAACAGCTCAGAAATCATTATCTATCTTCATGGCTGGTGGAGCTGTCAATTCATCCATAGCCAGTTCAAAGGCAGGCAGGGCATCCAGTAGCCAGAGCGCAGTAAATAGTATGCCAATAATTATGTAATTACACTTTTTATACAATGCAAACGTAAAAGTCAAATAGTGGTTTAGCCTAATCCGCGCACCTAGTCTGCCGAGTCTTTGGTGGTTGCCCTTGTATGATTCAACTGAGGATTTTAGGATAATAGTTGATATTGTTGTAGATCATTATGGCAATTGGAACCAGATGATTTATGTATACTGTGGTTTCACAGAGTTTACGAAGGTAGGTGATATGCGCATTGGTCATGGTTATGACGCACACTGTTTTGCTGCCGGATGCAGGTTGGTGTTGGGGGGGGTTGCGATTGAACATGATCAGGGGCTGGTAGCTCATTCTGATGGTGATGTGTTAATTCATGCTCTATGTGATGCGTTACTGGGGGCAGCAGGCCTGGGTGATATTGGCCATCATTTCCCGGATAGTAATGCTGACTTCAAAGGTATCGATAGCCGCATCCTGCTGCGCCGAGTGGTGAAATTGCTGCGTGATGAAAGCCTGCAAGTACACAACGTAGATATGACTTTGGTGGCGCAGGCACCTAGGTTGGCACCCCATATTCCATTTATGCGGGAGCGTATTTCAGCAGATCTTCAAACACCAGAACTCCGTGTGAATATCAAGGCGACCACTACCGAGGGTATGGGGTTTACCGGACGGGGCGAGGGTATCGCCTGTTATGTAGTGGCTTTGCTGGAGGAGTAGTCTTACTCATTTCCATCTTCCCCAAGATTGGTGAGCAGCGTTTTTTCAATACAGTTGAAATGCTCCGTGCTTGTTACCGGCTGGTTGTTATTGTCAGTGATGAAGAAGATGTCTTCAGCTACCGCACCAATGGTTGCGATCTTGGCAGTGTGCAGGCGGATGTTGCAACTGGTGAAGGCCCAGCCCACTTGGGATAGCAAGCCTGGTCGATCACTGGTAACCAGTTTCATTGTGGTCAGTTGGTGGCCTGGTACTTGGCGGAAGGTTATTCTGGTGGGGGTGTTGAAGTTTTTAAGTCGGCGGGGAATATGTCGTCTAACCTGCTGTTCCTCGACGTTTTGTTTCCCAAGACCATGCTGTAGGGCGTCTATGATTTCCTGTTTCCGGCCACGGCCAGTGATGGGTTTACCGCTTTCTTCCAACACCTGATAGCTGTTTAGGGTGTGACCGCTGCTGGCTGTTTCAATGCGGGCCTCGACGATGTTGAGTCCCAGTTGATCAAGCACGGTTGTAACCTGGGCGAATAGTCCATCCCTGCTTTCGGCGTAATGAAATACCTCAGTACCACCTCTGGAAGTTTGGCGGCGCAGCAGCACCAGTGGTAAATCTTCCGGTGCTACCTCAAGTACTTTTTGAGTTTGCCAAGCCATTGCAACTGCCGATGTGTGCTGAAAGTAGTCCTCACTCATGGTATCCCAAAGAGCTAAGGCTCTGTCTGTTGGAACGTTGTTGTTCTGGAGTTGTTTCAGGGCGTCTTCCCGCTTTTCTTTGATTAGCTCATTCAGTCCTTGTGGCCGGTGCAAACCTCGATCCAGGGCACGCTTGGTGTTTTGGTATAGTTCGCGCAGCAGGGCGTTTTTCCAGGAGTTCCAGCGCCTTGGGTTGGTGGCGCGGGCATCGGCTACGGTTAGCAGGTAGAGGTAGTCCAGTCGTATGGGGTCGCCTATCTCTTCTGCAAAGGCTTGAATTACTTCTGGGTCGCTGATGTCCTTGCGCTGAGCGGTCATGGAGAGTGTGAGGTGCTTTTCCACCAGCCAGGAGACTAGTTCACAATCGAAGGTGCTAAGGTCATGCTGACGGCAGAATTCCAAGGTGTCTTTGGCACCAATGATTGAATGATCACCCCCACGGCCTTTGCCAATATCGTGAAACAAGCCCGCCAAATAGAGTAATTCAGGCTTGGGCAGGGAGTACATTATTTCGCTACAGAGTGGAAATTCATGGGCATGCTCGGCTATGTCAAATCGCCGTAAATTGCGTAGTACTACCAGGGTGTGCTCATCAACTGTGTATACGTGAAACAGGTCGTACTGCATGCGGCCAACAATATTCTGAAACCCAGGTAGATAGCGGGATAATATCCCGTAGCGATTCATCCGCCGTAACTCATGGGTGATGCCCTGGGGTTGGCGCATGATCTCCATGAACAGCGTGCGTGCACCTATGTCATTGCGGTAATTGGCGTTAATCAAGTGCCGGTAACTGCGGATCAGGCGGATGGTATTGGCCCGTACCCCTTTTAATACAGGATTTTGTTGCAGCAGCAGAAATATCTCCAGCAGGGCCAGAGGTTGGCGGTGAAATACTTCATCATGGGTGACTTCCAGAAAGCCATTTCTGGACTGAAAGCGTGCGTTGATATGCACCGGTTTATCTAGCTGATCTTTGAGCAGGATTGCCTCCTCAAATAGTTGCAGCAGCATTTCGTTAAGGCGACTGAGCTTTACAATGGTGCGGTAGTAGCTCTGCATGAACTGTTCAACTGCCAGATTATCCTCTTTATCCTTGAAGCCAAATTGCTGTGCCAGTGTTCGCTGATAGTCAAATAGCAGCCGGTCTTCCCGTCGCTTGTTCAGGATATGCAGAGCGAAGCGAACCTTCCACAAATATGCTTCTCCATCCATCAGCGCCTGGTACTCACGCTGTGTTAAAAAGCCATTGGTTACTAGATCAAGCATGTTGTCGGCGCCAAAATGGCGTTTGGCTACCCAGCCGATCATCTGGATGTCGCGGAGGCCACCTGGCCCCTCTTTTATGTTGGGCTCCAGGTTGTAGGCGGTGTTGCCATATTTTTTATGCCGCTCTTTTTGTTCTGCCCATTTGGCAGCAAAAAACTGGTCGCTGGGCCAGATTTGCTTTGGCCCTGTGGTTTCACGCATGATGTTAAGCAGTGCTGGCGGGCCAGTTAGCAAGCGGGATTCCATCATGTTGGTGGTGACTGTAACGTCTTGCTTTGCCTCCTGTATACATTCGGCCAAGGTGCGTACACTGTGTCCTATTTCCAGGCCAATATCCCAGAGGAAGGTGAGTAGTTGTTCCAGATTTTCAGTCAGGTGGCTGTGGTCCTCATCACCTAGCAGGATCAGAATATCTACATCTGAGCCGGGATGCAGTTCGCCTCGTCCGTAACCACCAACCGCAATAAGACTCGCATTTGCATTATCTGCCAGGTGTTTATGCCAGGCACATATCAATAGTCCATCAATCAGGGTGGCTCGCTCTCTAACCAGCTCAGTTACTGGTTCCCCAGACTCGAAGTGTTCCCGTAACAGGTTGGAGCCTTGGTCTAAGGTCTTGCGAAATAGAGCAATGTGATTGTTCGATTGCTTAAATTCCTGATCGAAGAATGTGGCATCAAAGATTGGTTTTACTGGCATTCTTAAATATTCTCCATGGCGTCTGTTTCTTCCTGGCGCAGAGTAAGGATCTCATAGCCTTCATCGGTGACCAGGATAGTGTGCTCCCACTGAGCTGATAGTGACCGGTCTTTGGTAACCACGGTCCAGCCATCTGGCAGGAGCTTCACGTTGCGCTTGCCCGCGTTCACCATTGGCTCGATTGTGAAGCACATGCCTGGCTGTAGGGTGACACCTTTATCTGGTGAATCGAAATGCACAATCTGGGGGGCTTCATGGAAGTCTCGACCGATACCGTGCCCGCAGTATTCACGGACAATGGAGAATTTTTGGGCTTCGGCAAACTGTTGGATTGTTTTACCAATTATGTCGAAACACACACCTGGTTTGATTTGCTGGATGGCTAAAAACAGAGCCTCTTGGGTGGTTTTTATCAGCCGATCAGCCAGGATGGAGGGCTTTCCGATGCAGAACATTTTGCTGGTGTCGCCGTGAAAACCATCCTTGATTACAGTGATGTCTACGTTGACGATGTCACCGTTTTTCAACCTTTTGTTGCCTGGGATGCCATGGCAGACCTGGTGATTTACTGAGGTGCAGATAGATTTTGGGAAACCTCGGTAGTTCAGGGGGGCAGGGACTGCCTGCTGAGTATTGACAATGTAGTCGTGACATATGCGATCTAACTCACCAGTAGTGATGCCAGGCTCCACATGAGGTTTGATCATTTCCAGAACTTCGGCTGCTAACCTGCCTGCTACCCGCATTTTATTGATTTCGTCAGGGGTTTTTATGACTACGTGCATTATTATGTGATTCCTTGATTAGCTGGGTAGGCGATTGTGGCGGCCAACTGATTATGGTATAAAACGCGCCGCAGATTCGCAAATGAATGCTGCCTAATTCTCACACGCACCGACACAGGCGGCGGGGTGCCCAGGACACTGGGTTGTCGCCTGGGGTGTGTGGAGGTTTAACCCATTACAATTCAGGAGTAAATGCAATGAGTGCAATTTCTATGCGCCAGATGCTTGAGGCAGGCGTGCACTTCGGTCATCAGACCCGTTATTGGAACCCCAAAATGGGTTCTTACATCTTTGGTCAGCGCAACAAGATTCATATCGTTAATCTGGAAAAAACGCTGCCCATGTTCAATGATGCCATGAATTTCCTTGGCACCCTTTCTGCAAACGGCGGCAAGATCCTCTTTGTTGGTACCAAGCGTGCGGCCTCGGCTGCTGTTCGTGAGGAGGCGCTGCGCTGCGGTATGCCCTTTGTTGATCACCGTTGGCTGGGCGGTATGCTGACCAACTTCAAGACCATTAAGCAGTCCATCAAGCGCCTGAAAGAGCTTGAAGGAATGTTTGAAGACGGTAGTATTGAGCAACGTTTCAGCAAAAAAGAAGGCCTTGGCCTTAGCCGTGAGAAGGATAAGCTTGAGCGTAGCCTGGGTGGTATTAAGAACATGGCTGGAATCCCCGATGCCTTGTTTGTGATCGACGTTGGCAATGAGAAAATTGCTATCAGCGAGGCTGTTAAGCTGGGTATTCCAATTGTTGGTGTGGTTGACACCAACAATAGTCCAGACACTGTTGATTACGTTATTCCCGGTAATGACGACTCTATCCGCGCTATTCAGCTCTATGTGCAGGGTGCTTCAGCTGCTGTGCTTGAGGGCAGAGCCAGCGCCGCGCATATGGGTGGTGCAGCAGAGGATGAGTTTGTCGAGGTAAAAGACACCGCAAAAACTTAATGCGAGGATTTAGTTCCGGCTAAGCCGGGTATTGAATCGTGATCACTCAGTCCCTATCTGGTGGAATCCACCTTGTGGGGGCTGTCCAATTTTGAAATATATAGTTGAGTAGAGGAATTCACCATGGCCATTACAGCCTCTCTGGTAAAGGAACTGCGTGAGCGCACCGGCTCCGGCATGATGGAATGCAAAAAGGCATTGGTTGAGACCGATGGCAATATTGATGCCGCAATCGAAAATATGCGTAAATCTGGCCAAGCGAAGGCCGCAAAGAAGGCAGGGCGCACCGCTGCTGATGGTGTGGTGGTCATTAAGACCAGCGCTGACAGCAAGCAGGCCGCTATCGTTGAAGTAAACTGTGAAACAGATTTTGTTGCCAAGGATGAAAATTTCTCTTCCTTTGCAGATGCTGTTGCTGAACGTGTTCTAACCGGCAATCCATCTGATGTGGAAACCTTGCTTGCGCAGCCATTGCACGAGGGTGAGGAAACCACTATCAATACTGCTCGCGAGGCACTGATTTCCAAGATCGGTGAGAATATGAATGTGCGCCGCTTTACGCGTTATGCGGCAGGTGAAGGCATCATAGCCAGCTATTCTCATGGCGTGCGCATCGGTGTGTTGGTTGAGATTGAGGGCGGTGATGTGGCCTTGGGTAAGGATATTGCCATGCATGTAGCTGCCACTAACCCACTTTGTGTCGGTGCTGATGATGTGCCAGCCGAAACCCTGGCTAAAGAGCGTGATATCTTCAAGGCTCAGGCCTTGGATAGTGGTAAGCCCGAAAACATTGTGGATAAGATCGTTGATGGTCGGGTGCGCAAGTACCTTGCTGAGATTACTTTGGAGGGGCAGCCCTTTATAAAGGATTCGGATATCACGGTGCAGAAATTGCTGGCTGATGCAAATGCCAGGGTTGTTTGCTTTCAGCGTTTTGAGGTTGGTGAAGGTATCGAAAAGAAGGTCGAGAACTTTGCTGAAGAGGTCATGGCTCAGGTTCGAGGCGGATAGTCTCATTACACAAGGGGTTGTTGGTGTCTGAATTAATTTGCAAGCGGATTCTGCTGAAGCTCAGCGGTGAGGCGCTGATGGGCCAGACGGATTTTGGTATAGACCCAGAGGTTATTGCCAGGATGGCTGGAGAAATTCGGGATCTGTCGGCGGCTGGTGTTGAAATTGGTCTGGTGATTGGCGGAGGGAATATTTTTCGCGGTGCCGGGTTGGCTGAGGCAGGTATTGACCGGGTTACCGGCGACCACATGGGGATGGTGGCGACGGTCATGAATTCCCTCGCTATGCAAGATGCCCTGGAGCGTATGGGTGTTCCGGCGAGAGTGATGTCTTCTCTGAGCATACATGAGGTTTGTGAAGACTACATTCGGCGTCGTGCAGTGCGACACCTCGAGAAGGGACGAGTGGTGCTCCTTGCTGCTGGAACTGGTAATCCATTCTTCACTACTGATTCTGCAGCCAGTCTGCGAGCAGTGGAGATTGGTGCCGAGCTGCTAATCAAGGCAACTAAGGTTGGCGGGATCTACTCTGCTGATCCGCTTAAATATCCTGATGCAGAGTTTTATTCTCGCTTGAGTTATGATCAGGCCCTGATGCAGAAACTAAAAGTGATGGATGCTACAGCAATAGTGTTGTGTCGAGATAACAGTATCCCACTGCGTGTGTTGAATATTTCTGAGCATGGTGCTTTGATGCGGTTGTTGCAGGGTGAGGATATAGGTACGCTGGTGGAGAGCGGAGATTAAGATGATCGACGATGTCAAAAAAGATGCAACCGTGCGTATGGGCAAGAGCGTTGAGGCTCTGAAGCATGATTTGGCCAGGGTTCGAACTGGTCGTGCACACCCAAGTCTGCTGGATCAGGTTCGTGTCTCATACTACGGCTCAGATGTGCCTTTGAGTCAGGTTGCTAATGTCAACATTGAAGACGCCAGAACCCTGTCAATTACTCCTTGGGAGCAGAATATGGTGGGGGCGGTGGAAAAGGCAATCCTAAATTCTGGTCTTGGTCTTAACCCTAATTCAGCGGGAAATGTTATTCGTGTGCCGCTGCCGCCGCTGACAGAAGAACGTCGTAAGGATCTGATTCGAGTGGTTCGTCAAGAGACGGAGCAGTCACGCATCTCTATCCGGAATATCCGACGTGATGCAAATCATGAGCTGAAAAGTCTGGTTAAGGAAAAGCTGATCTCCGAGGATGATGAGAGGCGTGGTGAAGAGATTATTCAGAAGCTGACGGATCAGCACGTCAAGGAAGTTGATGGGATTCTGGCGGCGAAAGAAGAAGACTTGATGGCGTTTTGACGTTTTGACCCGGTTCTTTGGAGGTTTTGGTGACGTGGGTTCTGGTGCTGGTAAAAAAACAAAAAGCCGAGATCAGATAACTCAAATCCCCCAGCATGTTGCCATAATAATGGATGGCAATGGGCGCTGGGCAAAAAAACGCAATTTGCCACGGCATGCTGGTCATCGTGCTGGCGTGGAGTCTGTGAGAGTGGCGGTTGAGGAATGTGCCAGGCATGGTGTGCAGGTTCTTACCCTTTTTGCATTCAGCAGTGAAAACTGGAATCGCCCCAAAAAAGAGGTGGGGCTGCTGCTTGATCTTTTTATGACCGCTTTACACCGGGATGTAAAGCGACTAAAGAAAAACAATATTTGTTTACGCGTTATCGGTGACCGCTCTGTATTTTCAGAGAAGCTACAGCTCGGTATACAGACCGCAGAAACGGAGACGGCGGGCAATACCGGGCTGATTCTACAGATTGCGGCCAATTACGGTGGACGCTGGGATATTACCCAGGCGGCCAGGAAGTTGGCACAGAAAGTTAGAGATGGTGATCTTGATCCAGATGCGATCTCTGAGTCTAGCTTGACCGCAGAACTCTCTTTTGCTGATTTGCCAGAACCGGATCTCTTTGTTCGCACTGGTGGTGAGCAAAGGATTAGTAATTTCATCCTGTGGCAGACCGCTTACTCGGAACTCTATTTCTGTGATCAGCTGTGGCCTGATTTTGATGCTGCAGCCTTTGAACAGGCACTGGTTGCATTTGGTCAGCGCGAGCGTCGATTCGGTAAAACCTCTGAGCAGGTTGAGGTTCAAAAACCAATGGCTGCGGAGCCAATCTAGCAAATAATGCTCATGCAGAGACTGCTCACGGCTGCGTTGTTGATTCCTCTCGTGATCGTGGGAGTACTCTATCTCCCAACGTTCTGGATGGCTTTGGTTTTTGCCGTGATTGTACTGCTTGGTGCCTTGGAGTGGGAGAGGTTATCTGGTATTACCAACATTGCTTGGAAGGTCTTTTATCTGCTGTTGATGGCTGCCGCTCTTGGGTGGGTATCTATCCTGCTGTCAAATCATGAGTTTGGCTATTGGCTATTTGCCATTGTTACCGCTGGCTGGTTGTTGGAGGCGGTGGGTTTGCTGCGGGTCAAAAAGGTTGATCGAATACCAGAGGGGCCTCATCCTGTCTTGGCGGCAGTTGGTTTTTTGGTTTTAGTCCCGGCCTGGGCCGCCCTGGTTTTTTTGCATGGACAATGGGAGCAAGGGCCTGAGCTGGTGCTCTTTATGCTGGTTCTGATCTGGGTTTCCGATAGTGGGGCTTATTTTGCTGGCCGCCGATGGGGGCGGGTAAAACTGGCACCTGCCATTAGCCCTGGCAAGACGCGGGAGGGTGTGTACGGTGCCTTGGTGGGTTCAATCCTCTGTGGTCTGCTGCTGGCCTGGATGCAGCCCTGGATTGGCGGCCCTTTGATCACAGTCCCTCTATGTATGGTGACTTGCTTGATCTCAGTTGAAGGAGATTTGTTCGAGAGTTTTGTAAAGCGGCAGGCTGGAGTGAAGGATAGTGGTAATCTGCTACCCGGTCATGGTGGGGTGCTTGATCGTATAGATAGCGTGACGGCAGCAGCGCCTGTATTTGTGTTTGGGCTCCTGTTGCTGTGAAAGGCTTGACCATACTAGGTGCCACAGGGTCTATCGGGGTCAGTACCCTGGATGTTGTAGCTCGCCATCCTGGTAGTTACCGAGCGGTAGCCCTTACCGCAAACCATAATGTTAATGATCTGCTGCAACAGTGCCTGAAGTTTCGGCCTGATTATGCCGTGATGGCAGATGAGTCATCTGCTCAGCAGCTAGCCGAGCAGTTGCAAGAGGCTGCACCTGAGATACAAGTGCTGGCAGGAATGGATGGGTTAAAACGGGTCTCAAGCTTGCCAGAGATTGATTATGTTATGGCTGCCATTGTGGGAGCGGCTGGTTTGCTGCCTGCGCTGACGGCTGTTCGGGCTGGCAAGCGCCTGTTATTGGCCAATAAAGAATCCCTGGTGATGGCTGGCAGCCTGTTCATGGAGGAGGCTAAACGTCATGGGGCGGAGATTCTACCCATAGATAGTGAGCACAATGCGATATTTCAGTGTATGCCTAAAGGCTATTCGGATGATCTATCGGCAATTGGAGTGCGCCGAATCTTGCTTACTGCCTCTGGAGGCCCATTCAGGCTAACACCTGTTGAACAGCTGAGCCAGGTTACGCCAGAGCAGGCATGCGCACATCCAAATTGGAGCATGGGTCGGAAGATTTCGGTAGATTCTGCCACTATGATGAACAAGGGTCTTGAGGTTATCGAGGCCTGCTGGCTGTTCCATACCAAACCGGACAAAATCAAGGTGGTGCTGCACCCACAAAGCGTGGTTCACTCTATGGTTGAATATGCTGATGGCTCAGTATTAGCGCAGATGGGAAACCCTGATATGCGCACCCCTATCGCACATGCCATGGCTTGGCCTGAGCGGATTGAATCAGGCGTTGCCAGTCTGGATTTGTTTGAGGTGGCGAGGCTGGATTTTGCGGCACCTGATTTTCAGCGCTTTCCCTGTTTATCATTGGCTTACCAGGCGATTGAGCAAGGTGGGAGCGCCCCTGCGATTTTAAATGCCGCCAATGAGGTTGCAGTTGCAGCCTTTCTGGATGGACAGCTAGGGTTTACTGAGATTCCGGTGGTTATTGAATCTACCTTGTCTGCTGTTGCAGTGGATGCTGGATATGATCTGGATGGAATCTTGGCTATTGATGCGCAGGCCCGTTCAGTGGCGTTAAATAAGGTGCAAGCTTAAATTATGAGTTCCTTCCTTTTTACTATCGTCTCTTTTGTGGTTGCACTTGGGGTGTTAATCACAGTCCATGAGTTTGGACATTTCTGGGTTGCGCGCAAACTGGGAGTCAAGGTTCTGAAGTTTTCTGTAGGGTTTGGTAAAGCCCTTTGGAGTCGTACCAGCCCGGTTGATGGAACCGAGTATGTGGTGGCTGCTATTCCTCTTGGTGGCTATGTAACAATGCTCGATGAGCGGGAAAAGGAAGTACCACCAGAAGAGCTTGCCTATGCGTTCAATCGCCAGAGTCTGTGGGTTAGAACTGCGATCGTTGCAGCAGGCCCGATATTCAATTTTATCTTTGCCATTATTGCATTTTGGATTGTCTTTATGGCTGGTGAAACCGGCTTGCGGCCGGTGGTGGCTGAGGTGGAATCTGGTTCTATTGCCCATAGTGCCGGGTTTGAAGTGGCAGACAGAATCCTATCTGTGGGCAAGCGTGAGACCATTGCCTGGGAGCATGTCTCTTTTGCAGTGTTGGCGGCATCAATTGACAAAGAGGATATGCAGGTGCGGGTGCAGGACGCCAGAGGGAATGAAAGAATTCGCATGCTGCAGTTTGGGTCGCTGAGTGGTTTTGAGGCTGAGCGTGACCCGATGACAGCCATTGGACTCTCGCCACAGCGCCCCATAATACCGCCAATCATTGGTGGTTTGATTGCCGGTGAAGCTGCCGCCCAGGCGGGGCTGCAAGTTGGTGATCGTATTGTTAGTGTAGATGGAGAGCAGGTTAGCAACTGGATTGACCTGGTTAGGTATATTCAGAACAGGCCAGCTACAGTTATTGCTTTTACAGTGGATAGGGCTGGAAGTGAGGTGGAGATCCCTGTACGGACGGGAGCCAAGCAAGAGGATGCAGCAGTTGGCTATATTGGTGCTCAGGTTGAGAATTATGACCACCTACTGGATGAGTATCGGGTGGAGATCCATCTGGGGCCTTTGGATGCGTTGGGTGCAGCGTTAGAGAAAACCGGTGATCTATCATGGCTGATTCTCAAAATGATTGGCCAGATGCTGACTGGAGAGGCTTCAGTCAAAAATATTGGTGGCCCGGTTTCCATTGCTCAGGCGGCAGGGGAAACGGCCAGTTATGGGCTGATCTATTTTTTACGTTTTTTAGCAGGGATAAGCATTAGCCTTGGAGTGTTGAATCTCCTGCCAATCCCCATACTTGATGGCGGTCATTTGCTGTTTTTTGCGATTGAGGCAATAAAGGGTAGTCCGCCATCAGAACGGCTGCAAATGGAAGGGCAGCGCATTGGAATGCTGTTATTAATGATGCTGATGGGGCTGGCTTTTTATGTAGATTTCACCAGGTTACTGGGATAGTGAGCAAAGATAATTTATACTACCCGCTGTTAGGCTTGGTTGGGTTAAGTGTGAGAATTATTTGCTCGTCGGCGGCCCTTATTAAAGGCAATAAAAGTACGTAAAAACAAATGGTTATATAAGAAATGGTGCTTGCTCCAAAATTTTCAGCAAAACTAGCGTTCTTCTGTGCGCTGTTGCTGCCGTTTTCGGCTATGGCGGATATCTTTGTGATTCAGGATATTCGAGTCGAAGGGTTGCAGCGTATTTCTGCAGGCACGGTGTTTAATTACATGCCAGTAACGGTAGGTCAGGAGATTGAGGAAGCGCAAACGGCAGAGGTGATCCGCGCTCTATATAAAACAGGCTTTTTTAAGGACGTGCGCTTGGAACGCGATGGGGATGTGTTGGTTATTTTCGTTAGTGAGCGGCCGGCAGTTGCAAGCATCGATTTTTCAGGCAACGAGGCGCTGGAAACAGAAAAGTTAATTGAGGCACTCAAGGATATTGGTTTGGCCGAGGGGCGGGTCTTTAATCGTTCCGTACTGGACAAAATCGAGCAAGAACTTCGTCGTCAATATTTCAGCCAGGGAAAATATGGGGTCAAGCTAACCTCCACCGTTACACCGCTGGAGCGAAACCGGGTGGGCATCGCAATTGATATTTCTGAAGGGAAGGCGGCAACCATCAAAAATATCAACATTGTTGGCAATGCAGCCTTTGAAGATGATGATTTGCTGGATGTCTTTAACCTTTCTACAGGCGGCTGGCTTTCTTTCTACACCAAGAATGACCAATACTCACGCCAGCAACTTTCGGGTGACTTGGAAGTCTTGCGTTCATTTTACCTGGATCGTGGCTATATTAATTTCAAGATTGAATCAACTCAAGTCTCCATTACCCCCGACAAGAAGGATATTTACATCACAATTAATGTCAGTGAAGGTGATGTTTATACCATCAGTGACATCAAATTAGCCGGTGAATTAGTGGTGCCAAAGGAAGAAATGTTTGGCCTGATTCATCTCACGCGTGGCCATGTTTTTTCACGTAAAATGGTAGTGGGTAGCTCAGAGCGAATCAATGCGCTGTTGGGGGATCATGGTTATGCCTTTGCCAATGTAAATAGTATTCCAGAAATGGATGATGAGAAACACCAGGTGTCCATAACCTACTTCGTAGATCCTGGTAAAAGGGTCTATGTCCGGCGTATTAATCTACGCGGCAACACCCGTACCCGTGATCGTGTGTTGCGTCGCGAGATGCGTCAGATGGAGTCGGCGTGGTTTTCAGCTGGGAATGTTTCACTTTCACGGGATCGTTTGGAGCGGCTCTCTTTCTTTGAGAATGTGACAGTTGAGACGCCACCTGTACCTGGTTCAACAGATCAGGTTGATGTCAATGTGACTGTGAAGGAAAAACCTGCTGGCAACCTGATGGCCGGTATCGGCTTTTCTCAATCCCAAGGGATTACCTTTAACACCAGTGTTGCCCAGGCTAACTTCCTCGGTACTGGCAAGAATGTCACCCTTGCCTTCAATACCAGCAGTTCCAACACCCTTTATCAACTGGCGTATACCAATCCATATTACACCATTGATGGAATCAGCCGAGGGTTCAACCTCAAGTACAGGCAGACTGAATTTGATGAGCTGGACACCGCAGATTATTCTACAGATGTTATGATTGCCGGCGTTAATTTTGGCATTCCGATTGGTGAGTTTGATCGGGTGTTTTTTACCTTTGATATCGAGAATACAGACTTTCAGGCTGCATCCGATGCATCCAATGAAATTGCGGAGTTTGAGGCAGAGCACGGTTCCAATTTGCTGGATTATAAGGCTGGTGTCAGTTGGGTGTACGATTCCAGAAACAGTATTATGTTCCCTACTCGCGGCGGAACCCAGCGTGCGCACGCAGAGGTAACTTTTCCTGGAAGTGACCTGGAATACTACAAGGTCAGCTATAAGCGCCAACAGTATTTCCCACTGAGCAAGATCTTTACCCTAGGTATGAAAGGGCACATTGGTTACGGTGATGGTTATGCAGGAACAGAGAGATTGCCGTTCTATGAGAATTTCTTTGCTGGTGGTTTCCGCTCGGTACGTGGTTATGCAACAAATACTTTAGGCCGGCGTGATTCCAAGGATGAGGCGCTGGGTGCCAACCTTGCCTTGACCGGTGGTGCTGAGATCTATTTTAAAGCGCCGTTTACATTGGCAGAAAAATCATTGCGTCTCAGTGTGTTTACCGATGCTGGTAATGTCTTCAATATGGATGACGGAGCGGAAGGTTTTGAAGCTGATGAGATCCGGTATTCTGCCGGGATGTCGGCAGTTTGGGTTTCTCCTATGGGACTGCTTACCTTTAGCTTAGCGCAACCCTTAAATACTTCCTCAAAGGATGAGACGGAGAGTTTCCAATTTAACTTTGGTTCCTCTTTCTGATTCTGATTTGCAAGAAGCTCAAAATATAGTCTGGAGAAGAGTTTTGAAAAGAACAACCTTTATAGCTGCCTTGGTCGTAACCTTACTAGGTACTGCTGGTGCCACAGTGAGTGCGCAGGAGATCAAGATTGGTTTTGTGGATGCAACTAAAGTCTTTGAAAAATCGCCGCAGTATGAAGATGCGCGCAAGAATCTGGAGTCCGAGTTCACACGCCGCGACAGTGATTTGATTGCACAGCGAGAGCAGCTCAAAAAGCTGGAAGGGAAGCTCTCCAGAGATGGAGCGGTAATGAGTGAAGCAGAAGTGAAGCGTCTGGAGAGGGATATTGTGTCGCGGCGGCGCAAACTAAAGAATGCCCAAGATGAATTCCGTGAGGATTTTAATCTGCGGCGCAATGAGGAATTCAATAAGCTGCGCCGCCAAGTGGCAGAGATTGTGCGGCAGGTAGGCAAAGATGAGGCACTTGATATGGTTTTCAGTGATGGGGTCGTCTATGCCAGCAAAAGGGTCAATATCTCGGGAAAGGTTTTACAGAAACTGAAAGAGAGATTCGAAGCTGCAAAGAAAGAGTAATAAGGTGTGAGTTACCGGCTGGGAGATTTAGCGAACCAGACGGGCGCAAGGCTTGAGGGTGACATTGAGTGTAGGATAAGCAGCCTGGAAACCCTTCAGGAAGCTGCATCTGGCGGAATTAGTTTCCTGGCTAATAGGAAATACCGCAAATATCTTAAAACGACCAAGGCGTCTGCGGTTATTCTAAGCCAGGAGTTTTTGGCGGAATGCCCAACCAATGCGTTGGTTAGTGATAATCCCTATCTCATTTTTGCACATATTGCTGAGTTGCTGGCTCCCAAGGCTGATATCCGGTCTGGGCAGCACGCCTCTGCGATAGTGGCGCAATCAGCACAGATTGATGCCAGTGCCTGGATTGGTCCAGGTGCGATCATTGAGGACGAGGCTGAGGTTGGTGCAAGAGCTTGTATTGGCCCTGGGTGTGTTGTAGGGCGTGGCAGCACAATTGGCGAAGACTGCCGTTTGTTAGCTAACGTATCTATATGTCATGGAGTGGAGCTTGGATGCCGGGTTTTGGTTCACCCTGGAGCCGTTATAGGTAGCGATGGATTTGGGCTTGCCAACGATAATGGTGTTTGGGTGAAAGTGCCGCAACTGGGTTCGGTTTGTATAGGCGATGATGTAGAGATAGGTGCTAATACAACAATTGATAGAGGGGCGATAAAAAATACTGTAATTGAGCATGGAGTGAAGCTGGATAATCAGGTTCAGATTGCCCACAATGTTAGCATCGGCGCACACACAGCGGTTGCTGCCTGTGTGGGAATTGCAGGGTCAACAAGAATTGGCCGCCATTGTACTTTGGCTGGGGGTGTCGGTGTTGTTGGTCACCTTAATATAGCAGATGACGTTCATTTTTCGGCCCAGACGCTCGTTACCCGCTCATTTCCAGAGCCTGGTTACTACAGCGGGAACTTGCCAGCCGCACCGAACAGTATCTGGCGCAAGACGATAGCCGGAATCAGGCGGTTGGACTGGCTTAGAAAGCGAGTGAAACGGTTGGAGCAACAGGTATGTGGCTTAACTGATAAAGCAAAGTAATTACACTAATCAACTTGACTGGTTAACCAGAATAACAGTAGGAGAGTAGAGTTGAAAAGTATGGATATACATAAGGTGCTGACCTTATTGCCGCACCGTTACCCGTTCTTGATGATCGACCGGGTTTTGGAGTTTGAGCAGGATAAGCGCCTGCTGGCGCTAAAAAATGTGAGCTTTAACGAGCCGTTTTTTAACGGCCATTTTCCTGTGCGCCCGGTTATGCCTGGAGTGATGATCATTGAGGCTTTAGCCCAGGCTACTGGAATATTGGCTATGGAGTCAAATCCTGGAGCGGTTGATGAAAATGCCTTGTATTATTTTGTGGGCATCGATAAAGCACGGTTTAAACGACCAGTGGAGCCTGGTGACCAGCTTCATTTAGAGGTTGTGCTAAATAACACCAAGCGAGGTATGTGGATGTTTTCAGGTAAAGCCACTGTTGATGGAAAGGTTGCAGCATCGGCGGAACTCATGTGCACAGCCAGAGATTTCTAAGACTTTTCTCTATGTTTTATTGTTAAATACGTATCCCACCATTGAACCATACACAAATTGATCCCCGCTCAGCTATCGATCCTGCGGCAGAACTAGATGAGAATGTGACGGTTGGCCCGTTTGCTGTCATAGGCCCGGATGTAAAGATTGGCCGAGGTACCAAAATTGGCCCTCATACGGTTATCAATGGGCCGACTGTAATTGGTGTAGACAATCATATTTTTCAGTTTGCCTCCGTTGGTGAAGACCCGCAGGATAAAAAATATGCTGGCGAGAAGACCCGCCTGGAGATAGGTGACAGAAACCAGATCCGGGAGTTTACGACCGTTCATCGTGGAACTGCCCAGGATGCAATAGTGACCAGGATCGGCAATGACAACCTGCTAATGGCATATACCCATGTGGCTCATGATTGCCAGCTTGGTGACCATATCATTCTGGCTAATGCGGCCTCCCTTGGAGGGCACGTTCTGGTGGGTGATCATGCCATTCTTGGCGGCTTTGCCATTGCCCACCAGTTTTGTCATATTGGGGCACACAGCTTTTGCTCTATGGGGAGTGTGATTAAAGGCGATGTCCCTCCCTATGTCACTGTTGGCGGCCATCCAGCCAAACCGCACGGCATCAACTCAGAGGGTTTGCGGAGGCGTGGTTATAGTGAGGAATCTATTCAGCAGATCAAGCGGGCTTACAGGTTGCTGTATAAATCGCACCTCAAGCTGGATGAGGCCGTTGCAGCCGTAGAAAAGCTGGTAAGGGATTGTCCAGATATAGCTTTGCTCACAAAGTTTTTTAATGAAAGTGAGCGCGGTATTATCCGCTAATGCTTCGAGTTGGCATTGTTGCTAATGAGATGTCTGGAGACCTGCTTGGCGCAGGACTGATGCAAGCCCTGCGTAAGCAGGTGCCAGATATTGCATTTGAAGGGGTTGGTGGGCCGCGCATGCTGGAGCAGGGCTGCCAGAGCCTGTTTCCGATGGAGCGGCTCTCGGTGATGGGATTGGTTGAAGTACTGAAACACCTGCCCGAACTACTCTCTATTCGTCGTCAACTGACTACTCATTTTCTGACCAATCCACCTGATGTTTTTATTGGTATAGATGCTCCAGACTTTAACCTAGGCCTGGAGACGCGCCTGAAGCAGGCCGGAATCCTTACAGTACACTACGTCAGCCCTACCGTTTGGGCTTGGCGTCCAGGTAGGGTGCATAAGATCAGGGATGCGGTGGATTTGCTGCTTAGCCTGTTTCCTTTTGAGGCTGAATTCCTGGAAAAACACCAGGTGCCAGTAAGCTATGTTGGGCATGCTCTAGCAGATGAGATTTCCCTAGATAACAACCAGGCCGAGGCCCGTAACAGGCTTGGGTTGAATCAGGATGATTCTATTATTGCTGTCCTGCCCGGTAGTCGTATGAGTGAAATTCAGAGCCTGTCAGAAAGCTATCTTGGAGCAGTTTGTTGGTGCCATGAACGCCGCCCTGGTCTGCGTTTTGTGGTGCCATTAGTGAGTCTTGCTGTCCGTCAGGCATTTGAGAAACAAGTACAGACTTATGCCCCGGATTTGCCGATTCTACTGCTTGATGGCAATGCCCGTGATGCAATCGTTGCTGCTGATGTTGTGCTGACCGCTTCTGGTACTGCGACCCTTGAAACCCTGCTGCTGAATCGACCAATGGTGGTTGGATACAGGGTTCAGTGGCTCACCTATTGGATCGTAAAGGGATTGAATCTGATAAAGATCCCCCACATTGCCATGGCGAACCTGCTGGCCGGAGATGAGTTGGCTCCAGAGTTTATTCAGGGAGAGTGTACGCCGGATAATCTGGGGGGGGCTTTGATGAGGTTTCTGGATTCACCAGAGCAAGTAGCTGAGATCAAGGGGGTATATCACCGGATCCACCGGGATATGCGACAGGATTCCAGCCGTAAAGCAGCTGAGGCGATACTGGCAGTGATCGACAACAATAAAGCATGTTTATAGCAGGTGTGGATGAGGTTGGCCGTGGGCCGCTGGCTGGTGCAGTGGTTGCAGCGGCTGTTATCCTGGATCCAGAGCGCCCGATTGAAGGTTTGGCTGATTCAAAGCGTCTTTCTGAAAAGCGCCGCAATCTGCTTGAGAAGCAGATACAGGAAAAATCTTTGGCCTGGGCTTTAGGGCGTGCTGAGGTTGAAGAAATCGATCAAATTAATATCCTGCAGGCTAGTCTACTGGCCATGCGGCGTGCTGTTGAGGCTCTGCCCCTGGCGGCCACGCATGCCTTGATCGATGGTAATCGCTGTCCAGAACTGCCATGTACTGCGGAGGCAATAGTAGGAGGGGATGGAACCGTGCCTGCAATCAGTGCCGCCTCTATCTTGGCAAAGGTGGCCCGTGATCGGGAGCTTATCGCACTTGATAGTGAGTATCCAGGATATGGGTTGGCACAACACAAAGGCTACCCTACCCGTGCCCATCTGCTGGCCCTGGAGCAACTGGGTGTAACGCCAGTCCACCGCCGTACCTTTGGGCCAGTAAGACGATTGCTCGAATGACCTCTCAAGCCCCTTGTCAGGATAATGAGTTCCTTGCGGAGCATGTCATGCTCCTCCAAAGTAGCTATCAGCGCCTGACTGGAAGATTGCTGTTTCCACATGCCGCTGGTGTACTTGAGACGGCGAAGGTTGCTTTCTCCGCACCTTTTGTCCTGGTTTCTCATAATACCCTTGAGGATCCGGTCTTTAATTACGCCAATCGTGCTGCCTTGAAACTCTTTGAGATGCCATGGAGTGAATTTACCCAGCTCAGATCAAGAGAGTCAGCAGAACCTGCAAACCAGCAGGAGCGCGCCAGATTGCTTGCAGATGTAACTAATAAGGGATTCTGTGAAGGTTATTCAGGTATCCGTATCTCAAAAACTGGTAAACGGTTCTGGATCAGAGATGTGACGGTGTGGAATCTAACAGATGATTCTGGCTGCTACCAAGGGCAGGCAGCAGTTTATGCCAACTGGGAGTATTTGTAATCTATATTGATGATGCAACCGGCTTTCATACATCTCCGCGTTCACTCTGAATACTCTCTAGTTGATGGGGTGGTACGCATCAAGCCACTGGTCAAGTCAGTGGCAAATGCTGGTATGCCTGCTGTAGCTGTAACTGATCAGTGCAACCTCTTTGCTATGGTGAAGTTCTACCGGGCTGCTCTTGGAGCGGGGGTTAAGCCAATCGTTGGTGTGGATGTCTGGCTGCGCAATGAGAAAGATGCCAACAACCCCTTTCGCCTGGTGCTGCTGGTTCAGGATACTGAGGGTTATCGTAATTTAACCAGGCTTGTCTCACGTAGCTATATGGAAGGGCAGCATCTTGGTCGGGCCATGCTGGATCGCACTTGGCTGCCTGGATCATGTGATGGAATGATAGCTCTCTCCGGTGGCCGCGATGGTGATGTTGGGCATGCCCTGGTAAATGGTGATGCAGCCCAAGCCAAGACTCTGCTTGAAGACTGGCTGGAGCTGTTTGGTGACCGCTACTATCTTGAACTCAATCGTACTGGGCGTGAACATGAGGAGCTGTGTCTGCATGCCAGCGTGGATTTAGCGCTGGAACTGAATGTTCCGGTGGTGGCCACCAATGATGTGCGCTTTCTTGCAGCAGATGAGTTTGAGGCCCATGAGGTCAGGGTTTGCATTCATGATGGGCGCACTCTGGATGATCCTCGGCGGCCTAAAAATTATTGCGAACAGCAATACTTGCGTAGCGTGGAGGAGATGCAAGAGCTGTTTGCCGATATTCCCGAGGCGCTGGAAAACAGCGTTGAGATCGCTAAACGCTGCAACCTGGAACTGACTCTTGGGGAGAGCTATTTACCAGATTTTCCAGTACCAGAAGGGATGACTATTGGTGAATTTCTTGCTGCCGAATCTTGCAAGGGGCTGGATCAGCGCCTTGAGACCATCCTGGACAGGGCTGCTGAAGATTATGTTGAGCAGCGCAAGATTTACGATGATCGACTCCAATTAGAGCTAGATGTAATCATTACGATGGGTTTTCCCGGCTACTTTCTAATAGTGGCTGACTTCATAAAGTGGGCTAAAGACAATGGTGTGCCAGTAGGGCCGGGTCGTGGTTCAGGTGCTGGCTCGCTAGTGGCCTATGTGCTCAATATCACTGATCTTGATCCCATTGAGCACGAACTGCTGTTTGAGCGTTTTCTTAATCCTGAACGGGTTTCAATGCCTGATTTTGATGTGGATTTCTGCATGGATGGTCGTGATCGAGTAATCGACTATGTGGCTCAGCGTTATGGGCGGGATGCTGTCTCCCAGATCATCACATACGGCACCATGGCGGCCAAGGCCGTAGTGCGGGATGTGGGAAGGGTGTTGGGCCACCCCTATGGTTTCGTGGATCGCATTGCCAAAATGATCCCCTTTGAGATCGGCATGACTCTCACCAAGGCCTTGAAAGAGAGTGATGACCTGAAGCAGGCCTATGCCGATGAAGAAGAGGTGCAACTGCTAGTCGATATGGGCCTTTCTCTGGAAGGCTTATCCCGTAATGCCGGTAAGCATGCCGGTGGTGTTGTGATTGCCCCCACTGTGCTCACGGATTTCTCCCCACTTTACTGCGAAGCCGGTGGTGAGAACCTGGTCACCCAGTTTGATAAGGATGATGTAGAAGCAGTGGGGCTGGTCAAGTTTGATTTCCTTGGGTTACGTACTCTGACCATCGTGGATTGGGCGTTAAAGACGATTAATTTGAAGCGGCAAGGGTTAGGTGAGCCGCCAATCGATATTGCTACCATCCCCATGGAGGACGAAACTGCCTTCAAGCTGCTCAAGTCCTGCGGCACCACAGCAGTTTTCCAGCTTGAATCCCGTGGCATGAAGGATCTGATCAAAAAACTCCAGCCGGATTGTTTTGATGAGATTACCGCCCTGGTGGCCCTGTTTCGCCCTGGCCCCTTGCAGTCTGGCATGGTGGATGACTTTATCAGCCGCAAACATGGCCGTGCAAAGGTGGTATATCCTCATCCTGATCTGGAGTTGATCCTCAAACCAACCTACGGCGTCATCCTCTACCAGGAACAGGTGATGCAGATTGCCCAGGTTCTAGCCAACTACACCCTGGGTGGTGCTGACCTGCTGCGTCGAGCCATGGGCAAGAAGAAGCCTGAGGAGATGGAAAAACAGCGAGGTACATTCACAGATGGTGCAATAAAACGGGGTGTGGATAAAGATACCGCTACCCACATCTTCGATTTGATGGAGAAGTTTGCGGGCTACGGCTTCAATAAATCTCACTCTGCTGCATATGCCCTGGTGTCGTATCAAACCCTCTGGCTCAAGGCTCATTACCCGGCTGCCTTTATGGCGGCAGTGCTATCGGCGGATATGGATCACACCGACAAAGTTGTAACCTTGATCGAAGAATGCCGGGAAATGAAACTCAAGGTGGAGTCCCCCCACGTTAACCATTCAGAATGCATGTTCACCATCAGCGGTGACAATACCGTTATCTATGGTCTGGGTGCTATTAAGGGGGTAGGGCAGGCAGCTATTGAGGGAATCATTGAGGCACGCAAACAGGATGGTGCTTATGTGGATCTATTTGATTTTTGTGGCCGTATTGATCTCCGCAAGGCCAACCGCAGGGTGCTGGAATCACTGATCCGCGCTGGAGCACTGGACGAGCTTGGCCCCAACCGCGCTACACTGATGATGCACCTGCCCATTGCGCTGAAGATGGCGGAGCAGCAAGTAGCGGATAGAGCTGCTGGCCAGAATGATCTATTTGGCATGGGTGAAGCCACCAGGCAGCTTACTCAAGAGCGACAATTGCCCCTGAAAGAGAGCGACGAATGGAGTGAAAAAGAGCGCCTTCAAGGTGAGAAAGATACTTTGGGACTATATCTTACCGGCCATCCGATTAGTCGTTATGAGCCAGAGTTGCCATATATTGTGACTGCACGCATCGCTGGTCTTGACGGTATAGTTGATTCCGGTGGCGGCCAAAATAGTGGTGGCAACGGGGGTTATCGTCGCAAAAAAGCAACAAGAGTGGTGGTGGCTGGGCTGGTAGTCAGCATTCGTCAGAACCAGACAGCACGGGGCCGCATGGCATCCTTACTACTGGATGACCGTAGCGGCCGCATTGAGGCCACCTTGTTTGCTGACGTCTATGAGGATAATCGTGAGCTATTGGTCACTGATAAGATACTGGTGGTTGCCGGGGGCCTGAGCTTTGATGATTTTCGTGGCGGACTAAATATCCGCGTGGATCAGGTATTTGATTTTGAGCAGGTCAGAGAGACCCGTGCGCGCCATATACTGCTGCGTGCAGACTACCGGGCCTTGGCAGAGAAAGGTCTGGCAGCAAAGGATTTCAGTGCCCGTTTAAAACAGGTGCTGAGTGCTTATAGTGGCGGTTCCTGCCCAGTGCGCCTGGAGTACCAGCGAGGGGATGCTAAAGGGGCCGTAGATCTGGGGCCAGAGTGGAACATTCGTCCGACGGATGAGCTGCTGCTTAGGTTGGAACGGTTATTTGGCCGTGAAGAGGTTAAAGTTGTCTTCGGCGCACGTAATTAGAGGTACTTGCAAAACTCCTGAGGCGGCCTCTGGCGGCGTTAAAAATCGGCTCAAAATGCTCATTTACTGCGTGTAAACTGCGCTTTTTCGCCAATTTTTGCCTTGCCAGAAACCACCTCAGGAGTTTTGCAAGCACCTCTTAAGCACCCAATTTAGGTTAATTCTTGATTTCTGTGTCTCTAACCCTGTTGTAAGCATTACGAATCCGGTATATTCCGGCGTATGAATCTGAATTTCCTAGACTTTGAACAGCCCATTGCCGAACTCAAGGCGAAGATCGAAGAGCTACGCCTGGTAGGTGATGATAATGAAATCAATCTACAGGATGAGATTGACCGCCTGAAGACGAAAAGCCGTGCGCTAACCGAGTCTATATACTCATCACTGACACCCTGGCAGATCGCGCAGATTGCACGTCACCCCCAGCGGCCTTACATGTTTGATTACATTGAACGGATGTTCGAGGGCTTTGAAGAGCTGCATGGTGATCGTGCCTATGCGGACGACCACGCCATAGTGGGAGGTATTGCCAGACTGGATGGACAGCCAGTAATGGTGATAGGCCACCAGAAGGGGCGTGATACCAAGGACAATATATTTCGTAATTTTGGCATGCCACGCCCGGAAGGATACCGTAAGGCCCTCCGGCTTATGAAGACTGCGGAGCGGTTTAAGCTGCCCATCCTCACCTTCATTGATACCCCAGGTGCCTATCCTGGAGTGGGTGCTGAAGAGCGTGGACAAAGTGAAGCTATTGCCCGCAACCTACTGGTGATGGCTGGACTTAAAGTGCCGATTATTTGCACTGTAATGGGCGAAGGCGGCTCTGGAGGAGCACTAGCCATCGGAGTAGGTGATCGTGTGCTAATGCTGCAATACAGCACCTACTCGGTGATCTCTCCTGAGGGCTGTGCCACTATCCTCTGGAAGAGTGCAGATAAGGCATCATTGGCTGCTGAGGCTATGGGTATTACCTCTGATCGCCTGAAGGAACTGGAGCTAATTGATGAGATAGTGCCAGAGCCACTCGGCGGTGCTCACCGCGATATGGATACAATGGCCAGTAATTTGAAGCAAGTCCTACTGAATCACCTTGGACAGTTGGCAGAAATGGAGACCGATGCACTACTGGAAGCTCGCTACCAGCGGCTGATGGACTTTGGGCAGTTTACATCTTCTTAAAGTCCTCCATAATTTACCATCTCCACGACGGTATCTAGTTGCCTTCAGTGGTGGTTGTGACTCCATGGCTCTACTGCATGCTATGGCCGAGTTACAAGCACAATACACCCCTAAGTTAGTTGCAATACATGTCAATCACGGGCTGCAGGTAGCGGCTGATGACTGGGCTAAGCACTGCAAAACAACATGCCATGACCTGGATGTTGCCCTCATTGAAATCAACCTGAATCTGGAAATTAACAAGGGTGAGAGCATTGAAGCTATGGCTCGTAATGCCCGTTATCAAGCTATAAAAGAACAAATGACAGCAGGAGATATGCTGTTAACAGCCCACCATCAGGATGACCAGGCCGAAACCCTGCTGCTGCAACTTATGCGAGGCAGTGGCCCAAGTGGCTTGGCGGCAATGCCACAGTCAACTGAATTTGGCCCAGGGTTTCATGGGCGTCCTCTGCTGGGTTTTAGTCGAAAGCAATTACAAGCATATGCCTCTGCTGAGGGACTCGTTTGGGTGGAGGACAGCAGTAATCAGGATCGGCGGTTTGATCGAAATTTCCTGCGCCAGGAGATTGTGCCACTGTTGCAGCAGCGCTGGCCAGCCATGTCCAGAACTATCTCTCGAAGTGCAAGCCACTGTGCAGAAGCACAGGCTCTCATTGATGAGATGGCAGGGGCTGATCTCGATACTGTACAAAGTGAGGATGGTACTACTTTATCTGTTAATGGGCTTATTGCTTTGCCAGCCCCTCGTTGCCGTGCTGTGCTGCGGGCATGGGTAAAAATGCGAGGCTATAAAGTACCTGATGCTGTCCGTCTTGAGCAAATTCAGACTGAGGTTTTGGCTGCTGCTCCAGATCGTAAACCTGTGGTTCATTGGTCAGGTGTTGAAGTGCGCCGCTATCGTGACAGATTGTTTCTGATGACTCCATTGCTGTCGCATGATCCAAGTGAGGTTTTAGCTTGGGATGGGCAATCGCCGTTGTTGTTACCCGCTGGACTTGGTGTTTTAACCACTTCTCTAGGCGTGAGTGGTATAGCACTGGATCAATGGTCTGCTGGAGATATTGAAGTGCGATTCAGGACTGGAGGGGAGCGCTGCCTGTTGATTGGGAGGAATCATAGCCATAGCCTGAAAAAGCTCTTGCAAGAGCAGGGGATTCCTCCGTGGCAGCGGGATCGAATTCCGCTGATCTATATTCATGGTCAATTGGCTGCGGTTGGTGATCTTTGGGTGTGTAAACCGTTCTTGGTTGAGGAAGGTGAGCAGGGTATTAGTCTGTTGCTTGCTGATTGATCTGGTGTTTGGTTCGGTTAGGGTAGGGTTCCCTTTATCCAATATGCTGGGCGCTTACGGCTTCCTACCTCCCGCGACACTCATACCTCATGTATGTCGTAGGAGCGGCTGGTAGCCGCGAATGGTTTTGGCATTATTCCTCTTTTGCTTAAACCTCGCCCCGGATACCTTCGCATCATCATGCTGGAACGCCTCTCTGGCAACAGCAAGGTGATCTGACGACAAAGAATGAGCTGAATCACGCAATAACTCCAATCTACCTCAGTCTGCGCCTGTGCTTTTGCAGTCTGCAATAGATTCTGTATAGCACTAATGGTTTGAACAAATTGCCAGTCAGCCAGCCAACCTTGCCTGCCGACAGACTTAAGGTAGCCAGTAACATCATCAACGGTATGATCAGCCATGATAAATAAGAACACCCATCATTTACATCACAGATAATCAATTGAAGTTACAGCTGTTTTTATTGATTCAAATAATGGGTTCCCTCATTTACTGTAACCAAAAACGGATTCACTCATCGCTTGATTATATGACGCCGGTGGAGTATGAAGTGAGTGTGGCGTAGGGTGCTGCATTTTATAACAAACCATGTGTTGCAAAATCGGGGGAAGCCCCTGCAATGGAAGTGATTCTGTATGATCCACAACATAGAAAAGATCATGAACTACGGAATGACAGAAGAATATGGATAAGAATGGCCAAAAACAGAGTAAATAGTGCCACAAACTAACACTATTGGCGGATTATGATCAATGGTGATGACGCTTTAGATAGTTGCGAAATAGAAATAAGTGTCATTCATGAGTAGGATAACAGATATTTTAGGGCTGAGATTGGCATTTTATGAAATGAGAAATTCTACAGCCTCGTTAGGAGTTTGCTAATAGGAGGAAGTAAAGACATATGAATTTAAAAAAAATAGTTGATCTTACAAATCGAGTTGCATATTTTTCAGTAGCGTTACTAGCGTACTGGGTTTTTGTTTTTGTTGTAATTACGGTTTTTGATTTAAAGGTCTTTAGAGAGAATATAACTCAGGCATTTTATATGAGTATTCTGGGAATATTTGCTCTACTAGGTGGGGCTATTATTCTTAACATAATGCTTAATATGACTAGAATATCGGGGTGCATGGAGGCTAAGGAGAGTTCTAACACCGCTACACATGGAACAAAGAAAAGGAATATTGTATTAGCTATTGGTATATTCCCAGTGATCGTGGCATTGCTGTTCTTAGGCGACTATGCATCATCTTTAAAAAAGAAAGAACATTTAGTAGGGGCTGCTGAGTATCTGGCGTCTGAAAATAAAGAATCTATAAAACTTCTTATAAACTATGAGTTCGAAGAAACTTATATTGAAAAAACAGCGGATGTCCTGAAGATTCTAACTCAAGTAGAGAAAAAATTTCCAGATATAAGAGTTGTTGTGCAAGATTCAGTTGGAGATAACAACGTATTTCTGTTCTTTGGAAAATGGCACAATTCAAAAGATGAAAAAATATTTAAGAAAGAAGACTATATATTTCCGGCAAGTCAAGAAGATAGAGAATATCTAAAGCGAGTGTTTTCAAGTTCGTACTCAGAGATTAAGTTCAGTGCCCACGATGGTAAATATGAGCTGTACTTTCCTATACGAGAGCATGGTAGAGTTATCGTGTTATATCTTACTGATAGGCAAAGATATGGGAAACTTGGCTCCTAACGATCACGTCAACCTGATGCATTTTTCAAAATAAACAAGGACACCAATCATTTACATCACAGATAACCAATTGAAGTTACAGCTGTTTTTATTGATTCAAATAATGGGATAAAGAGATTTACTCTAAGAGGCCGAGAAAAGGTCAACGGGCAATGGGAATTGATGGATCTCATACACAATATGTTGAAAATACATCGATACGGGGAGTTGTGCTATTAGAAAGGCCTTAATAAACCAAGATGACGCCTATATAAACGATTGAATAGGATATTGGTAATGGGCCTTCTTATAGAACATATTCTCTCTGAGGTATGAGATATGTTGGGGTAAATTATGGTTTTTCTACAAACTCGTTAGCACTAAAATAGGAAATAGCGAATGTCAATTAATAAGCCATCGGGTTTAACCATTGCCATAGTAACTGGAGTTCTTACCATTTTAGGTGCCGCATCGGGAAGTATAATAAAAAGTTTTTCTGATATTAGTTTGGAGCGTACGAAACTTGATTCACAACTGATATTGAATGCTTTAAAATCTGATTCATTGGAAGAACGAAGAAATACTCTACTCTTCTTGGTTGACACAAATCTTATAGCCAACAAGGATACATTAGAAGGTCTTAAGCTATATTTAGAAGGTTCTAATCCAAAAACTCCTCCCCACATACAGCCTTTTATATATAGTGGAGAGTCTAGACATCTCGATAGAATAGGGGAGAAATTGGCACAAAAAACAGATGTTGATATTTTCGTATGTGGAAAAGACAATACTAACATAGAAAGCAAGAAGTTGGTTCAGAATGCCAATGAGGAATTAAGCGCATCAATGCATTTTGGAGTTGGAAATTTAAAAGTTTGGGATAAAACGTTATACGAAGAAATACCTTTATCAGCATTGAAGGGAAAAACAACGGTTGTCATGGACTTTGATCATAGTGAATTCGGCGAGAAAGAATTACTTTCAAAAATATTAGATAATATTCCCAGATTACCGAAGAGCGTATTCGTGAAAAATAAAGGGAAAACGACCCCTTGGAGAGTTAGTGTTATCTTATGTGCAAAATAGGTTAAAATTTGGCCCCTGTGCATCAATATTATATAGATGAGTCTTTACTACGAAGTTAAATTGTATATATTTAATGACTTGATAGTTTACAAGAGGAGAGACGTATGTATCTTATTACCAATCGAGTACTGACAAATGCAAAAAACTTAAAAGCATTTGGAAAAACACCAAACCCAAAAGGGCCTAATGAACTTCTCATGGTAAATGTAGAGAAGTCAAGAAGTGGCTGGAAAGTAAAACAGGTCACCGATCAACTCTCTATCGAGACAGTAAAAGCGTTGAAGCTGAAGTATTCGCTTGATATCAATGTTAAAATTCCCTGGCATGGAAGTCTTAAAATTGCCTGCGATCTCTTTGAGCAAGCGCGTGCTGAAAATAAATCGATACTCTTTTTTATACATGGTTATAATAATGATGTCGCAGACGTATTGAAGGCTGCTCATGAGATTGAATCCCTTTATAACGTGATTGTTGTTCCATTTACTTGGCCAGCTAATGGAGGTGGAGTTATTTCTGGGACTGCATCATACCTGAGCGATAAATCGGATGCTCGGGCTTCAGCTGGAGCACTGAACCGTGCAATAGAAAAAATACAGCAATACCACCTTATGCTTACTCGAGCGCAAAAGCAGAAATGCCTGGAGTCAGCTTCCAAGAAACATCCTGACAATCCTAATGCCGCCGCCGCTCTCTTTACAAAATTGTTGGAGAAGGATTGCTCAGTAAAAATCAGTCTGCTATGCCATAGCATGGGAAACTATGTATTCAAACATACGCTGTCTACAAGTGAGAATTCTACTTCTAAGTTGGTGTTCGATAACATTTGTCTTGTTGCGGCTGATACAAATAATGAAAACCACGTTCGTTGGGTAGGCAAGCTGGATGTTCGTAATAGAATTTATGTTGTCATTAATGAAAACGATTCTGCACTCAAAGCCTCTAGAATCAAGCCTGGGGAAGAGCAAAAAGCGCGGCTAGGGCATTATATTAAACAACTGAATAGTCCAAACACTCATTATATTGATGTTACAAATATTGAGCATGTAGATTCTGAGCATACTTATTTTAAAGGTGGCTCTGTGCGAAGTAATAATAAATTACAGATGCTTTTTAGTAGTATGTTAAACGGAATGTCTATAGAACAAACACTCACTTACCAAGCTGACAACAACACGTATAAATAATAATGCACCCAATCAATTAAGAGAGGACAGAGCACGTTTACCTTTAGAATAGAATCAAAAATTGTGTATTTCAAAATCTGTGCTTACAAGGCAAATGCACTCGGACGCCAGAAAGCGCCGCTGCGCTCTGCTTTTTGCTCTGCTGCTGTTTTAGCTTCACCAGTGATGAAACGATTTACCAGGATATTTCCGCCATAGAGCTTCTCTATATCCAAGCATATCTCCTTCAGCACTGAATCTACATAATCATCAAAAACTGCTCGTCGATACTTAGCCGGAAACACCAAGTGGTACATCCACACCGTAACATTTGACTTTTATGGATATACTCTCTCACGCCTCCATATTACGCCGCAAGCGGCGGGGAATAAAACCCCAAGGGATTCAAAGAGGAGTGGATAGGTAAATATCAGATCAGCAGACATAGAGGTGGTGAGCAACCTGCTGCCTGCTGAAATTGGATTGGTTGGCTTTACCACTTTTTTTGGAGAGCCTCCTGGACGATTTCTGCTTTGAGACGTTCCTCAGCGTACATCTTCTTCAGGCGGCGGTTCTCCTCTTCTAGTTCCTTGAGCCTTGACATCATTGAGGCATTCATACCTCCGTACTTACTGCGCCACTTATAGAAGGTAGCGCTACTCATGCCATGCTCACGGCATAGCTCTGGTATTGGGCTGCCAGCCTCGGCTTGTTTGAGAACGACCATGATCTGGCTGTCTGAATATCTTGATTTTTTCATGCAGAATCTCCTGTGTATAGATTACGAGAAAATTCTACTTTTGACCTCAGTTATTTATCGGGGGGATTACTGGTTCAACTGGTGGATCAGCGCTGGATATACCTGCTAAAGAGCTGCGTTTACTGGTGAGGGCTATTTTCGAGAATGGTGGTCGCCTGAGCAAGACGAAAAGAAAACGGCATTTTGAGCATCTGCGTGATGATGAAATAAAACGGGTTGATCATATCTGTCATGAAATAATGCCAAAGGATATTTGATGGCTATTTTCGCTATAATTCCAGTGAAGCCTTTGGGGATATGTCAGGCAACTAAATTTAAATGAACCACAATGATGATTGCTGCGACTCATGGAGCAGATAACAATAGTTGTGTTACTTAAATTCAATGGAGAATAACGTGAATAATACCTGTAAAAAAACCTTTGGCACCTCTGTAGCAATTATTTCAGCTCTTTTTTTCCTGGCTCCCACTGCGTCATACGCAGCTGAGTTGCTTAATGCCAATCATTACATAAGCTGGCCTGCTGACCTTAGCCGGAAAGTAGGAAATACCACCTATGTACGGGGAAGACAATTCCAAGCTTATGTTCAAGTTGACTCAAAAAGTGTTTCATTTCGTTCAGGTGGTAGGGATTATGTATATTCAGGGGGGCTTATTGAGTTTTTTACACCGGATGGGGAGGGGTATCTTGCTGGGATTGCATCCGGTAGAGAAGGCGAAGGCAAGAAAGCATCTCGGTTAGGCCGCGTGAAGTTTGATTTTGGAAACTCTTTTTCTGGTTTACGCCAATTTTGTGGCAAACGAGGTTTGGCAAGAACAATAGTTTTTTTGAGCAGAACAGATCGTGACCGTGTTAGTGTTAGACTGGTTCAAGGGCCCACTTCCCAGAGCGTTGCCAGGGGCGTTGAACCAGTAGCTATCGATTGTGAAAAACCACAGATGATCAGTATCAATGGCCGTGGCTCACCCCAATCCTTTGATTATGCCTGTTTACGCCCGAGTCCGGCTGCTGAAATCCCACTTGAGTTACTTGATGACATTGGTATTCAAGAGGTAAAAATCAGTTCCAATAGCTCTGAGTTAAGAATTTCACCAGCCAAAATTACCGGAAGCAGCCTTGGAGAGCGCACAACCGCCTCAGGCAAGAGGCGATATACCACACAGTTTACACTTTCATCAGCCAATAGAAGAACGCTGAATAATGTCAGATTGACCATAGCAATAAAAGATTTTTCTGGTCAGCGTCAAGTCTACGATTATACCGTTAACATATCGGGCTTAACGAATAGAGCTAATGTTACATTAAATCCTCTCCCTTCCAAAATAACTGTCGGTGAAAAAATATACCTTAGCGGGAATTTGAAGCCATTTGCATGTGACATGAAACGGTATAGCCATGATGTGCAGTGGCAGATCTATAAATTAAGCTCTCGGAGTGATACGCGGGGCAGTAGTATTAAAAGAGGCACATTTAGAGTCGCCAGTGGCAGACAGACGCCTTTTATTATCCCTTTCCAGAACAGCAGCAGCGGCTATTACCAGCTGCGTATGGCGGAGACAACTAATGGTGTCACGCTGTATAAAAGCCCTGTAATAAGTGTTAATAATAAATTGCCACAGTTAAAAGGAAAACAGGCTGAGCAGATAAAATCCGGGCAGCAGCAAAATTCCAGAAGGTTGCATAACCCAAGCTTGTTTCAAATCAGGTGACAGGTAGATGCTTGTTAAGTCTGTTTCAGGAATGGCAATGATAAATAAACCGATATATTGTGCATTATGTTTTGTCATCTCTCTGGTGCCGCTATCCCTTGTGGCGGCACCAGCTTATTCTCTTGAAAAGCCAAATATACAACATGCAAGCCCAGGTCAGATTGTAAAAAAAGCCCTCACCCAATATCACTATATCGCCTTGCCAACAAACCGGTTTTCAAAAACAGGGCGAATTAAAGTAAATACTCTGGCCTGGAACTGCACATTGAAGCAATGCGCTATTAACGGCCCATGGAAAATGCCGGGGACAGGCGCATGCAAAGCACTGGCAAAAAGAGTGGGGCATATTAAATCCTATGGGCATCAATCTGCAAAACTGAATCGTCAACAGCTTGCGCAGTGCAATGCGGGGCTGAAACTCATGGCCAGCGGGTTGAATAAAACGCCCCCTGTAAAATTAAACAGTCAATTGGCAAAGAAAAACAGGTTGCCAGAAAAGAGCAATAAAACCCTGAAACAGACTCGTATAGAGAAAGTATCCAAAAACCCCCATTTACAACCAGGCCTGCCATTTAACAAAAAACCAAAGCCGGTTTCATTGGCTTCCAAAAAACAACGGGCATCGGCTGCGCTGCCCCGCAGTGCTTCAATAAATATAGGGGATGTCAATTATATTGCAGGTGTTAATCCATCGGGTGGAAGGGCAGCATCTGCTCGACGAAACGAAGCAGCCATTATTATTGGCAACATTAACTATATCTCCCATTTAAACAGAAGCGCCTCTCCAGCATCGCAAGGTGAAGCGGCAATTGTTATTGATAATATCAATTATATTTCCCATTTAAACAGAAGTGCCTCTCCAGCATCGCAAGGTGGAGCGGCAATTGTTATTGATAATATCAATTATATCTCTTACTTAAACAGAAGCGCTTCTCCGGCATCACGAAGTGAAGCGGCAATTGTTATTGATAATATCAATTATATTTCCCATTTAAACAGAAGCGCCTCTCCGGCATCGCAAGGTGAAGCGGCAATTGTGATTGGCAATATTAATTATATCTCTCATTTACAAGACAGATAAGGAGCAATGAACATGAAGACCTCGACTAAAATATTATCATCCTGTTTTGGTTTATTAATATCCACAGCAGTTGTTGCAGGAAATGTACCTGTTATTCTCTCTGGCAAGATTGTCCATACCAATGGTCAACCTGTAGCAGGCGTTAGAATGGTGACGGCATCAACCTCTTCAGCCTCTTTTTCGCTGCCAGGCGCGGCACCTGGTGGGCCATTTGGAGTTGGCTTGCAGGGCACTAGATTTTCATCTGTGTTTCCAACTGTTCCAGGTGTCTGTTTAAGCACGGAATCTTCTTTTCCGGTGCTTACCGATTCACGGGGTGAATATAAGATTCGATTAACATTCAAGCCGGATTTGGCTGCCCTTGTGCCAGGTGCCGGACGAAAAAGTTGTTACGCATATAAAAGCGATCTGACAAGAAGCGGTATGACTATCAAGCCGCATCCTGATGATGTTATCCGTTATAAGCTGGAATTGGCTTATGGGCCTCTTCCTGTTAAAAGACCTCAAATAAAAAACCCGGCAGCCCTGCAAGAGAATAGAGCGCCCGGAGGGTTTGTTCCAAGGGCTTTACAATAAATTAGCTATGACACCGGCCGTATAAGAGATATCTGGAGAAACAGTATGCAACACTCGCAAGCCATTAACCTCATTGTTCTGTCATCGGCACTGCTCTGTTCAGCACAGGCGATCACTGCGGAGAGCGCTAAAACACCCGCTACAATGATCCCGCTTTATAACAAGGGGGTGGTAAAGCCGGTAGATACAAAAAATATCCTGGTGCCAACCCTGCATAAAAAGAGAAACACTGAAGAGAAGAAGAGCAGCAAGCAAGATAAAAAAGCGGCTCAGCTCAAGGTTATTCCTAAAGCTCTCCCTAAGGCTATTCCCAAGGCCATTCCCAAGGCCATTCCTAAGGCCATTCCTAAGGCCATTCCCAAGGCCATTCCCAAGGCGGTTCCCCAGCCAGTCAAAAAGAGCAGCCAGCCGCCGGGGGTTGCCGTAAAGATGCCCAAGCCTGCGGTTAAGCCAGCAACTGGCGCAAAGGTAAAGGTTGGCTCAGGGCTGCTAAAACAGGCAAAGCCGTCAAATAGCAAGCCCCAACCCAGTGCAATCAAAGGTACCCCGGGCATTATTGGAAACAGTCAGAGGGGTGTGAACAAAAGGGCTGTGGCGCCTGTGGGTGCTGCAAAAAACCCCAACCCGGCCGCCAGTGGCGTGGGCTTTCAAGGGCTGGCCAGGAGTCGTGAGCGTGCGCAGCTTAAATCAGGGATACCTCTGCCCGTCGTGCAGAAGGCTCAACAGCCGGTAAAGCCCCTCCAGGCTGACCCCGCCAGTGGCCTCCGTGTACCCATTTCGGGCGGGGGTGCTCATCTCCCCCTCGGTGTGCAGCTGTCTGATGATGTCCAGACTCCACTCCCCATGCAAGGCGCTCCAGCTCCCCGACTGCGTGAGGGGGTGATTCCTGCCAGAGAGTATCTGCGGGCGGATCTCAAGATCACCGGAATACAACGCATCCCTTCGGGAGCCAATCGGGGAAAGATTGCCATCCATGTAAAAGCCATTCCTGAAGTGGATGGCAACCAGCCGCCTCTGGAGTCATTCCCAATTCGCCTCAGACAGGGCCGCAGCATTCTCTGGGAGGGTCGTGGACAGATCAAGAATATGCTCTTCGGAGAGGGGGACTTAGTGGTGACATCCTATGTGATCCCTGATACTCAGAGAACCGTGAGACTCACGGCCGAAATCAACCTTGATGATATGGAAGGTATCTACCCAGAGATTTGTCTCCGGGGTTGTCCAGCCTACGAAAGAATAAATGACAACCGTTATACAGCCGGCTTTGAGCCGCGTACTCGCTCTGTCCCAGGTACTGCTGTTGCTGGGGAGGTACGGGAAAGAGCGAGTGAGGTTGATGAAGAGGGAGTAGGTGATTTCGAGACGCGCCTAATTGACATAGGTGTAGTTCGTGAGGGGCCAGACTGGCAGGTTATCGGCATAACCTATAACCTGCAAGAACATCATCGCTCATCCTATGAGAGAGGGAGCATCACAAGTTTTAGTGTTTACCCAAAGGGTAGCAGCCCTGTTATCCCAGAGGTGATCGCCTGCGGTGACAGCAGCCCCCCCTTCCACAGCAGAGCAGGGCAAGGACTGTACACTGAAGTCCGCTGCCGTCTCCTGCGTGACCTGGCGGAACCAGTCACTGCCTTCATCCATGCGAAGCTCAAGCTTTGGCATGCATCAAGAGCGGGAGGCCACTATATGAATATCAGTCACAAGATGGCCACAGCGCCGAAAAGCTGGGGGTCAGAATCGGTGTCGGGGGACGGTGACACAGGGCGTTCATTGCTTCCTGACTTTATCGTCGATAGTGCTCATATCCAACGGGGAGCTGATGAGAGACCTGTTACACTGACGGTCGCTGCCCGAAATATTGGGAAGAGTACCCTTAGGTCCGTCTCCATAAGCGTGGAGTTCATTAACCAGATTGATGGTGTTGTGGCCACGCGTTATTACGAGAAAATATTGTATACCACCCGCAGTGAACTGCATGTGAGTCTGACTGACAGTGATGACTTTGAGTGGAGGTCGGACGATCGCAGATACGGCACTGGAACCATCCTTGTGACGATCAATAGTCCCAGAAATATCGTGGAAAGCAATAACGGAAACAATAAGCGGCGAGTCGAGGTTGTTGATTATGCTCCCCGTCGTCGCTGAGCATCAGATGACATCTCTTCTCTTATGACCGCAGGGGAGAACTGTTTTCCAGGCTTTCTATCTTTTCCTCGTTCCCGCTCTCCTGCGTGGGAACGAGGTTAGGATGCAACATTGCTGGTTGGGAGACCTAAATTTAGTAAAAAAGTGCAAATGGATTGAACCTTTTCCTGAACCCCTGCGACATATCAACACACATTCAATAGGAGAAAAGATATGTCTTACAAAAGAACCGTTATATTAGCCGCCGGACTCATTATACTGACTGCAAATTCCCATGCTGAACTACCGCGCATTCAATCTGGAGCCATGCCGCTTAATCAAAAAATATTGCCTGCATTTGGAAAGCCCGCACCAAAATTAAATTTAAAGGCTGATCTGGTTATTCAGGATATGGGGTATAGCAATGAATTTTGCACAACCAGCTGTTCTGATCAGTGGAAACGTGAACTGGGGGTTGAGCGCATTTCCCGCGAAAGTTGTTCCTGGCAGATGACGGTTAAAAATATTGGCAGTGCAAACTCACGCACTGGAAAGGTAGAGCTTCGCTATGATTCTTTAGGCGGTCCGGTCAAGTTAACGGCCAATATACCTGCCATTAGAGCAGGGCATACCACTAATGTGGTTTTGTCATTTAACAGTTCAAACGTGACTCATTTATACCGAAAACTAAACTCATCTTTTACAGCCAAGGTTGATTCCACTAACACCACAGCTGAAAGCGATGAAAGAAACAATACGAAGTCTGTGAGAATCAGATAAGTTGCATGTGAAATGTGACACCAGCTTAGATGCCGCAGCCTAAGCTGGTGTTCCCACCTGTTTGTGATGGATGTCTGGAGAGACAATATGCAACACTTGCGAACCATTAACCTCATTGCATTGCCCTTTGCACTGCTCTGTTTAACACAGGCTGTCAGTGCGGAGAGCGCTAAAACCCCTGTTAAAATAATTCCTCAACATATCAAGGGTATCGCTGTGCCGGTAGCTACAAAAAATATCTCTGCACCGATGCTGCATAAAAAAAAGGTGGATACGGAAGAGGATAAAAACAGTACACCAGGTAAAAAGGCCGTTCAGCTCAAGGCTATACCCCAACCCGTCAAAAAAATGCCCAAACCATTTAGCGGCGGTAAGATAGTTCAGCCCGTAGTAGGTGCAAAAGTAAAGGATACTTTAGGCATTACTGGAAACAGTCAGGGAGGTGTAAGCAAAAGGGCGCTGATGCCTGCGGATGCTGCAAAAAACACCAGCCGTGGGGGTTTTCAAGGGCTTGCCAGGAGCCGTGAGCGTACACAGCTTAAGTCGGGGATAATCCTGCCTGCCGTGCAGAAGGCTCAGCCGCCGGTGAATCTTCTCCATGTTGCCCCCGCCATTGGCAACATGGATGCCATCCATGATGCGAATCAAGCCCGTGGTCTGGAAGATGCCAAAGAGGCTGCCGAAGCGGCTGCCGAAGCGGCGCGCAACATGGCGGGTGCGCCAGAACGGCCTGAAGGTATCAATACGGACTTTGGTTTGGGTGGCAAAGGAATGATTGGCCTTAATGGTCAGCCGATAGATATGTCCAAGGTGCCTGGTGGTGGGAGTAGATTCGAAGACCCCACGGGCAGACTACCTGTTGTGTCGGGTCAGGGAGAAAGAAAGGGTGGTACGCCCTGGATTCCTGCTGACCCCAAAGACAGCATGAAAGGGGCTGCTGGTTTTGATGGTGCTGCCGTCCTGGGGCCAACAAGGATCCAGAAAGACCCAGACGGCAGTATCACAGAAACCACATGGTTTGCCGATGGTTCAGAATCTATCGATACTCGTCAGCCTAATGGAGCCACTTCAACGATAAGTGTATCGGCACCGGATGAAAATGGCATTCGAAGCATAACGCGTCTGGCCTTTGACAAAAATGGAAATGAGATCGAAAACACTCTTGGGGATGTTGATCCTGTGGGAAACCCAAACCCAGACAACCCAGACCCCGATGGTAAGTGGGCGCGCTGGCAAGCGGCCATAGGGTTGCCTGGTAGGCCCGATAGCACCAGGAAGAACCCGAACAGGGTCAATCCTGGCTCCGAAGGTGCGATGCCTGATCCCAAGGCACCGCGCCTGGAGATACCGGAAGACCAGTTGGTGATCAATCCTGATCCGAACGCCCCGGCGTACGGAGATCGTGTCGTCAGGGGTGAGGGTATACGCAAGGTTGTTGCCGAGGGTTCTACGGCCGGTGGTGACGATGATGCTCGTGGTGAGCGGTTTGGTGGTGCGGGTACACCGCAGTGAGTGCTAATTGATGAGTAGACGGTATTTTATACAGCTCAATACAGGGTGCCTCTATTAAATCTGGATGTGACAGACCGGGGTTCAAAATTCGTCGATTCTAGGTGTGGAATGCAGTTAGGGGGGCAGAGTGGAATGGCACTAAGTTAGTGCCATTCGGCTTTGACCACTTAACTTGATATCAATCGCACAAAAGGAAGGCTTTTATGAAATATTTTACAAAGTACAGAGCAATCGGCTTGTTTGCAGTGGTCATATTTTTTCTGCTTGCATCTTGCACATCAGCACCGAATATCGTTGAAAAGTGGGAGGCCATTGGGGAGCCTGGGACATTGGAGTTTCATAAAGATGGATCATTTGAGATAGTTGATAATATGGGAGCTGTTTCAAAAGGAAACTATGTTCTCGGCAAGAATGGTGATGTGAAAATTGTACTTACGCATTCTGATATTATGCGCAAAAACATACAACCAGTTGATGTACCCGAGATTGTTAACGGTAAATTATCTGTGCGAGGAGACGAGCTAACGTTTACCTCTCTTGATGGCAAGGAAGTTTTGCAATATAAAGCTAGTCAAACCAATCAGTGAATCGGATCGGCAGTATACTGCTGTTGATGCCTTATCTGGTTCGCTGCCCAGTTTGGCTGGGGTTTGATCAATGTAAAAGCGACCTGCGGACTTTGATGCCAAAGTCCTAATTTTAAACAACAACACGGTGGCACAGATAATGAAGAGAAAAAACAGTCTTCTTTTGTCGATTATCATTTTACTGTCTGTTTCCCAGTCAAATGCAGATGTGGAGGTAACGGAATATCTGGACAGGGAATCAAGCGGATGGTCTTACAAAGTAAGTGATTACGCATTTGTTGCAGAGAAGCGCGGGTGTCGTATTCAATGGAATGCCATCGAGGGAAAAAGTGGTGAACGATCTTTGGAAGTTAACAGAGATTGCAAAGTTAACTTCGCAGAGCAGTTACCTTCGCACAGAGCAATCCTTACAAGGATTAATCAGAAATGGCCCTTGAGTAGCTTCAAAGAGATTCTTTGGGGGCCCCTTTGTGACAATGGTGATTGGACATGGTGTAGACCAATCGCCAGGGCATCCTTGAAGTCACCGGAATATATCGATTATTGGCAGAATTACCCAAACTCAAAATTGAAAGGGGTGAATTCACTTTTCAGAGAGTTTGCCAATTCAACTGATTCATACGCAGACCTCTCCAGGCTCATGAATGAATTTGGCGTGAAGATTGAGTTGGGCAGTGTTGAAAAGGTATTTGCCGCAAGGTTGAACGAATCTCCATTTTCCGGGGAATTTGATCAGGCTGCAATTGATAGCAACTCCAAAGTGATGTTCAACGTAGGAATAGCGTATTTTTATATTTCAGAACATAAAGCGTACTGATGGGATTAAACATGGTCAAGTCACTCTCTGGAATTATAGTTTTTCTAACAGCTTTTGGCGTGCTTGCTCTCCAAATTGATGATGAGTTGAACCCTGCTGCCTCGCAGTGGGTTGAGAAGGTTAACTCAGCAGAAGAGAGCGAAGCATACCTGTTTCTTATGGGTATTTTCGCCAAAAAGAGTGAAGACCCAATTCAAGTAGGAAGAGCTATTTATCAGTCGATTAGAGAAGGGGAAGAGCGATACCTTTCTAAAAAATCTCCATTCAACTACACAGATTATCCTCAAGAGGAGAGAATCAACCTGCCTGAAGGAGATTTGCTTTGTGTCGTATGGGAAGAGGGATGCCTTAAAACCATCTTTCAAGATCTACAGAAAATTCAAACAGCGTTAAAAGATCATGCGATGCTTTTAGAGAGGTATCACGAATTTATTAAAAAAGGTGAGTACAGAACATTAGCGAGGCCGATGATTACGGAGCCGATTCCCCCTTTTCAATATCTGCTGGCTGGCCACAGATTAAACTCTATGAGTGCGATAATTAATGCCAGTAACGGAAATGCAGAAGTGGCGGTAAAAAGCCTCTATTCAAATATTACGAGGCTTAGAGGGGCGCTTGTGCATCAAGACACTCTCTTGGGGAAGATGTTCGTTCTTATGATGTTGTCAGAAAATCTGGATGTTATCTCAATCCTGACCGAGAGATACAAATTGGATGGCCTGGATGAGATAAGGCCTATTTCCAAAGAAGAGCGGGATTTTGAACTTCCAATGGCAAGAGAGTTTAGTATGTCATATAACTTCCTTCGCGATCTTGACCGCAACCCGGAGTTATGGGAGGTGGGAGGCGAGGCTCCCGGCTGGGTTGTAAGGGTGTTTTTTAAACCTAACATGAGCATTAATGCAGTTTATCCGGGTTATGACAATGTTGCTAAAGCATCACAGCTAAGTCAGAAAGAGTTTGCAGGCTATGTTGAAAATAAATCGCATCTCTCTGTGCCAAAAGAGTCTTTGAGAAATTACATTGGTTCCGTCATCAACAGAACAGAAGGGGCCACAATGATCAAGTATGTGGGTTACTTCTACGACATAAATTGCAAGATAGCATTATTGAATTCTCTTCTGGCCACAAAAAATGGCAAGAAGGGGCTGTTTGATGCCGTAAATCCCTACGGGACAACAGATAAGCCAGTAGTTCACGAAAATGGAGACAAACTATGTTTTGATGGGCCGTTACCAGATGAGCGTAATTTGCGCTGTTTAACAATCAAAATATGATTAGCATATCTATGATCTGGTGGAGCTCTGCGCACGCAAAGGGGTGCGTCATGCCGTGCTGGCTGCGCAACCAACAAAAGCTCCGCTTCTGATGAATAAGTATTGACACAATGCGTGTGTACTGATGCAATCAGGAAAATAATGACTGGAGGTCGCTCCAAAAGCGTGCTGCAACGGCAATAACAATGACAACCACCTGTAACATATCAATGAAAAACTGGATCTTTTCACTTCTGCTATTGCTGGTTGCTCTTCCTGTACAAGCTGCACTTGAGTGGCAACCGGAATTTGCTCAGCCCACTGACCGGACTTACCGAAGCCCAGAAGAGCCGCTTCGCCTTTTTATCCCGCCCGATGTTCCCGTAGAGACGCTTCAGGTTTTAAGCCTTGAGCTGGATGGCATTGATGTGACAGCCATGATCACCACCGAGGGAGGCTACGCCATCTACACCCCCGTGCAGCCGATTGCCTGGGGTAAACATCAGCTCCGTTTGGTCGAAAACAGTGCGGACGGCGACATCATCGAGCGCGGCTTCTGGGAGTTTGAAGTTCGCAAGTCAGAAAGCTTCCGTGAAGCCAGTCTGGATATCAATGCATCAGTGGATATCAATGAACGGATTGGTGACCATAACCTGGATAATCTGCCTAATAAAACCCAGGCAACAGGGTCTGTGACGCTGACGCACAAGCTGGCCAACAATGATTGGCGCTCTGAGGTCAATATCCCACTGCTTTACAACACGGAAGCGATAGAGCGTAAAGTAGAGCTTGGAGACTATCTTGTGGGTTGGCAGCGTAAATCATTTCAAACGCAATTGGGGCACCATGCCATTGCAGCCGATAATCTGATCATGTCCGGTTTTCAAAGACGGGGGCTATCAGCCAGTTACGCCCTGCCAGGCAACAACACGCTGCTCACGGGGTTTGCCATGCGTGGCAGTCAGGTAAGCGGTTTTGAGCGTGGCCTGGGGCTGGGCGATTCAACTGATCGAATTCATGGTGGAATGGTTACCACTTACCCGGTGCAGACTGAAGATAAAACCGTGGAGATATCAGCATCGTATCTGAGCGGTGATGCACCTGATTTTGGTGTTGGTATAGCGGGTGGTGACACCTATACTGGCGGTGATGCCTGGAGCATTCATGCTGATAGTTTATTGTTTCAAAACAGGCTAAGAGCCAGAGGCGAGTTTGCCCGCTCAGCCTATGACTTTGATGGCACCGGAGCAAATGATGATGAAAAAGACCATGCCTACAGCCTGCTGCTAAGCTACAAGCCCTGGCTGGAGAAGATGGTAAACGGCCAATATATCGATTGGACATTTGGCGCTGAATACAAACGACTGGGCACCTTCTTTCGTACAGTTGCCAATCCTGGTGCTGTTGCTGATCGTAAAATGGGTCGCATGTTCAGCAACCTGATATGGGGCGCATGGGACTTGAGGGCGCAGATAGCTCAAGAGAGTGATAATGTAGAAGATATTAACTTCCTGCCTCGAATACGAACCAGGCTTGGTATTCTCAGTGCAAGCTATAGTCCCTACAGTGACTATGATGATGAAGGTAACCCTCGTCTCAAGTGGTATGGACAACCAAGCTACTCTCTAAGCACCACACTGCAAAAGCAAAAAACAACCCAGCGCTCTTCAGCAGCATCCACTACATCAACAGATATTCAAACCAATGTCGTGGGGTTTACGGCTAACTTTGGTTATGAAAAATGGAATTGGGGGCTGGGGCATACCTGGATGCGTATTGACGATGATTCAATCTTTGCAGGCACTCCCAGCACGGATGATATTGTCAATAACTCCACCAGCCTGAATGCCAGCTTTGCCTTCACCGAGAATTACCAGCTCTCGCCACAGGTCTCCTGGGATAAAACAAAATACCTGGATTTGGGATACAACGACCAAAGGTTGCTGTTGGCGCTTGGCCTGGATGCAACTTTTATTCCTGGCAAACTCATGGGTCGATTGAATTACGATTTGAACCGATCCTGGGTAAGTGACGACTCATCTGATAACAAGACACATCAACTCGGAGCAAGCCTGACCTGGGTGGCTATCCAGGCCAGGCCGCAAAAGCCGGGGCTGACCTGGACACTGACTGGCGATTATAACGACTACAAGGATAAGGTAACCAGCGATAACGACACCGATTTTTACCAGGTGTTTCTGAGAGCACAGATTGGCTGGTCAGGATCCTACTAATGGAGTATCAGATGAAACCAAGTAACTATATTTTAAAGCTGATCAGCCTTGTGGGATTACTTCTGTGTGGTGCGCAGTGGGCTTATGCAAATGTTACCACTGTATCAACCAGCAGCTCGCCACAACAAGCAGCTCTGGGGAGAACATCAACGGTGGTTGTTAATTGGTCTGTGCAAGGTTCCATTACTGTATATGCCCCGGTTAACCCAGCAACAATAAAGTCCGGCCCTCTTCAATTTACTGCACCTGACCTGACCGTTCTTGGTTCGCAAGCTAAAACATTGACCAAGCCTAATATCACTGGGTCGTACAACGTTACATTTACAGAGACCGTTACCATCCCTTCAAGTGTCATCTATAGTGCATATAAACGAGGGGATACCGCGCTTCTGATTCAGCGTAGATTCTGGGACACTTCTGATCCAGGTTATACAGTGCCCGTTACTGCCGCTGCCACCGTTACCATCACCAGCAGCGCTGCTGCTGGATTCAACATCAGCCGACAAGAGCTGGCCTTTGATAATGGATCATACACCCGCCGCATACTGCGGGATGAACCTATCCATGCCGTTGCCCAATTTAAGTACAGTGGTTCAGGACTGCTGCGTGGTGTTTGGGAGCTGGCCACGCCTTCCACCACCTATGGTGAACCTGTCTATCGCCGCCTGAAAAATGTGCGCAAATTCTTTGGTGCGGGTGGTACAGAAACTTTGCGGAGTCCGCCATTAGAGAGTAACCAGCAAGGCCGCTATCTAATCCGTTTCCGGGTAGAAGAGCCAGCAACCGGGTTTGACGATCTGGTATTGGAGTATTTTGTTGGTCAGGAGATGGCGCATATCATCGCTCCGCCGATCACACTGGAACTCATAGCCCCCAACCACGGCACATTCCTGCACCCAAAAACCACCTTCCACTGGAGAAAGATTGCTAACGCAAAGGCCTACCGACTGGATCTGTACAAAAAAAATGCCAGCCTGGAGTTTCCTGTAGAAGGGGCTAAAGTTGGCGAAAACAAATCAGCAAAAAACCCTAACACCTTGGTAGGCGCACCGGCCACGGGGAAGTTGGTGCCAGCCACTACAACCCAGCTCTTGCTCTCGGCTATCAGCCGTGAGCGCCTGCAGCCTGGCTACCGCTACTGGTGGCGTATTATTGCGATTGGTACAGATGGATCGGTTATTTCGCAAAGCCCGGTGCGAGAGATTCGTTTCCAATAGCGGATAAGAGTATGTCGGATGAGCACCAGCAGCTGCTAAACCGAATCGCTACCGGGGAGGAGGCTGCTCTCCATAGCTTTTATCAGGCCTACGAGCAACGGATCTTTGCATTTGCGCTAAAGCGGCTGAGTGATCACTTTGAAGCGGCTGATGTGCTCAATGATGTGATGATGCAGGTATGGCGCTCAGCCGGACGATTTGAAGGCCGATCGAAAATATCGACCTGGGTGCTCGGAATAGCCAACCACAAAATTCTCGATAAACTGCGCCAGCGAAAGCGAACTGAGCATGATGAACTCGATCTACAGATTGAGGATGAAAATGAGATCAGCGCTACGCGGGTCATTGAAGCCTCTCAGAATATGGCGCATTTAACCCTCTGTATGGACAAGCTATCTGATGCCCATCGCCAGGTTATTCATCTCACCTTTTTTGAAGAGCTGTCATACCCGGATATTGCCACAACCCTGGACTGCCCGGAAGGCACTATAAAGACGCGGATATTTCATGCTAGAAAGCAGTTAAAACAGTGTCTGAGCCGGATTGTATAGTACATGGGTGAAGTGGCTACCTGAATAGATTACCCTGTTTTATTTTGAACGTATCTGCATCAAAGTACGACCTATGAGTAAGATGATAAAACTCCCGAGGATAGCATGCAGGATTTCACATGACGGACACCACTCAAAAAGAGACCACCGATAAACTCCTACCCTGGTACATCAATAACACGCTCTCTTCTGAAGAGAAGGTAGAGGTTATCGCTTATCTGGAGGCTGGAGGCAAAGAGGCTGAGGCTGAACTCCAGTTGCTACAAAAGATAGCTGAACAGAGCCAGCAAAACTGTAACATGCCATCACCCGGTGAACTTGGATGGAAGCGGCTGCAACGGCAAATTCGTGCTGAAGGCAGAGAAAACGTAGCCGTGCAATCCAAAGGCAGCGGTTTGACATGGTATAGACCCGCACTTGCTGCAGCACTGGCCATTATTGTTGTGCAAGGGGCATTTCTTCTGGACAACAAGAGCGGCTCTGATGGTGATCTCTATCAGCCCCTCTCTGCAAGCCAGGCGCAAACCCCTTTGCTACAGGTGCAATTCTCTCCTGCCACCACCGCACAACAGGTGCGTGAAGTCCTTCGGGCAGCCAAGGTAAATATAGTTGATGGTCCAAGTGCCGTGGGTATCTATCGTTTGCAAGCTACGCCAGCAACACTGGTGGCGACTCAGGCCGCAGCAAAAAAGTTGAATGCTCACAGCAATATCATTACCCATTTGGCTATCGAGTAGAGGGCGTTTTTATGGTCATTCGTCTCCTCTTAAATGTTGTTATTGCCAGCCTGATTACTATGACCACTTTTGGAATGGCAAACAGTGTCCAATTCAATAACAAACTGCTCAACCAGGCCCCTGTAGCTCTACCAAAACTGAAGAATATTCAGCTGGTGATGCCCACGCTTAATCAGCTCAAACCAGCAAGCTGCCTGAAACCAGGAGAATCCATTACTCTTATTGGCCGCAATTTTGGCTCAAAAAATCAGCAGGGGATTGCTATTGTCGGAGATGGACTCCACCTTGATCTAACGTCTACCTACTGGAGCATGGATAAGATTATTGTGCGGCTGCCAAATAGCAACAGATTGACTGAGGGTACAGAGTATTTATTAGGTTTTGAAAAGAAGAATCATGGTCAATGGCTGAATAACAGGGCGCTGCCTGTCCTAATCTGCAAGCCAGCAGTAAACAGGACCAAGCAACCACAGAGATTACATGTTAAGCCTGGACAAGATGCGGTGTTCTTTGCTGAGCCGGATGACTATCCTTCAGCGACAGATCCAGAAGAACCCGACCCTTCAGAGGCTTACTCGGAAGAGTGGTATCCAGAAGGCTCTTCATACCAGGAAGAGGTTTCTTTTGTTCCATCATCCGGGGGTAGCCTGCTATCCAGTGGCATGCCTGCTCCGCCAACTCCACCGCCTCTTTCGCCTGATGAAGAGAGCGACAGTATTGAGCCAAGCGAAGTCATTATTTTAAGCCCCGATATGGCGCATGCAAAAACTGTCGCAAATGAATTAGCAAATGCCAACATCACGGTCAAGCGCCGACGCAAACTCAAATCATTGGGGCTGGTAATCAGCACATTCAGATTGCCCGCAGGAGAGAAGGTATCTGAGCACCTAAAGCAACTGCGCAGTAATAATGAGGAATTATGGGTTGAAGCCAACCACCGCTATCAACTGCAATCAGCCTCTCAACCCAACACTCGCTGGGAATATCAAAGCATTGGTTGGAAAATAGCCAAAAGCTGTGGAAAAGGAGTTCGCATCGGCCTGATTGATACCCCAATAAATATAACGCATGAAGCTCTGGGCACAAGCAAAATTACCACCCGTTCCTTCTTGTCACGCGGAGTCGCCACGGCATCAGCCGATCATGGTACGGCCATTGCCTCGCAACTTATGGGGCTTATGCCAGAGGCAGCGTTATTTGCAGCGGAAGTTTTCAAACAGCGAGATAAAAAACATATTGAAACAACTGCTGAGTTACTCATATTGAGCCTGGATTGGTTGGTGGAACAGCAAGTGAGTGTGATCAACCTCAGCCTTGGTGGCTCACGAAACCTGTTGTTTGAAACTGTGTTAAAGCGTGTTATGGCACTGGGTATATCTACAGTTGCTGCCGTCGGGAACAATGGTGTAAAAGCATCTAAGGTTTACCCTGCCGCCCAACCTGGAGTGATTGCTGTGACAGCGCTGGATGCAGCGTCGGAAGGCTATGCTCATGCCAACCAGGGTGACTATGTGGACTTTGCTGCACCGGGGGTTGATGTTGCCGTAGCCAAGGCTGCTGGCGGCATGATTTACCGCTCAGGCACTTCTCATGCAGTCCCTTTTGTCACAGCAGCTTTAGCAAATATCCGGGATCATTACAAAGGTGATTTACAACAGTATTACGTGCGGCTAAAAAGATCAGCCAAAGATTTAGGAGTGGCCGGGCGTGATGCCCGGTTTGGTTGGGGTTTGATCAATGTAAAAGAGACCTGCGGGCTAGTGCTCCTGTCGCCCATAGAGTGAAGCGTAGAGTCCATTGTTGCTGATCAGTTCATCGTGATGGCCTTCTTCGATAATTCGGCCATCCTCAAAGACCAATACCCTGTCAGCCTGTTTTACTGCACTTAGTCGGTGGGCAATGATGATGGTGGTGCGGCCATGCAGGAAGTCTTGGAGAGCATTGTGCAGATGGGTTTCAGTAGTGGTATCCAAGGCGGAAGTGGCCTCATCCAGAATCACTATCTTAGGATCTGTGAGCACCATTCTGGCCACAGCCAGACGTTGACGTTGCCCCCCGGAAAGGCGGATGCCAAAGCGACCAACCTGGGTCTCTAAACCCTTTTCCATCCCCTTGATGGTATCACTAAGCTGTGCGATGTTGAGTGCCTGCCAGAGTTGTTCCTCCGCAATCTCGCGTCCCAGAGTCAGGTTTTGGCGCACCGTATCGTTGAACAGAGCAGGGTGTTGCAGCACGGTTGCTACATTGTCTCTGACCACATCTAAACCAATCTCATTGACCGGGATGTCGTTGAAATAGATCTGGCCAGACTTGAGTGGGTAGAGTCCCAGTAAAACCTGCACCAGGGTGGTCTTGCCACCGCCGCTGGCACCTACCAGGGCTACCTTCTCACCACAAGCAATGTTCAGAGAGATGTGATCAAGCACCAGCGGCCCCTCGCCATAGGCGAAGCAGATGTCCTTTAATGCCACAGAGGTTGTGACAGCCTCAGAAAAGGGGTTGTGCCGGTGGGGGTGATCCGGTTCGAGATCTACCTGGATCAGGTTATTTATCCGGCCCAGGGCGGCGCTGGCTCCATTGTAGGTATATTGGATAGCCAGTATCTCCTGCACTGGCCCCATCATAAACCAGAGGTAGGCGAAAACCGCCATCATCTGACCGATGGATAGGTCTGAGTAGAGCACCATGACCATGCTGACGGCGCGGAAGGTGTCGAAGCCAAATAGAAAAATCACAAAGGAGAGACGGGCCGCAGTATCACTTTTCCAGGTGAAGGCGGCGGAGTGGCGGCGGATCTCTCCTGCCTGATCAATGATGCGGTGAATGTAGTGACGTTCTCTGTTGCTGGCGCGGATCTGTTGAATGGCGTCAAGAGTCTCAGCCAAGGATTCCTGAAAGGCTTGATAAGCACTGTTCTCCTGCTTTTTAAGCTGTTTTACTTTATGTCCAAATACAGTGGTGATGTAGATAACAACAGGATTTAAAAGCAGGATGAATAGCGCCAGTTGCCAATTCATCCAGAGCAGCACTACAGCGGTGCCGATAATGCTAAGAACAGCGACTAGAAACTTGCTGGTGGCGGTGCCGACGAACATATCTACTGCATCCAAGTCAGTAACCAGATGGGAAGCCACTGTGCTGCTGCCCATAGTTTCATATTCAGCCATGGAAATGCGCTCCAGGCGTAAGAGCAGTGCCTTGCGCATGCGGTAGATTACATCCTTGGAGATAAGGGTAAACTGGCGCATCTGCCAGACCCCGAGGATCAGGGCGATCAGGCGCAGCAGCAAGGTCAGAATCAGGATTGCAGTGATGTAGAGGATCGGGCCGTGCCAGTGTTCCGGGAAGATCATGTTCATGATCGCCACTGAAGTCCCAGGCTGTTTGAGGAGCACCTCGTCTACCAACAATGGGATGAATAGCGGTATAGGGACGCTGACAACAGCCCCAAGGATAGCGATAATGTTGGCCATTACCAGCTCTCGCTTGTGCTGCATAATCATCTCAATCAGCTCACCCCAGCTGAAGTCAGTGCTACGGACGGTGGTTGAGGGCTGGGTTTTAGACGCTGCTGCTGCTGACATAATTGGGTGGGTGTTTATGAGATGAAGGCGGGTGATTGTAACCTAATAACCTTTGCTGTGGCGGCTGGTAATTGTTGCACAGGTGTTGGATACTTGCGCGATTCAACGAAGGATAATGATAGATATGAGATTGCTAATGATTAGAGCTGTGTTTTGCCTGCTGCTGTCCATGCCAGGTTTGTTGTGGGCAGGTGATTCGTTGCCGTTAACATTCAAGGGTTCATTTATTCAAGGCGGCTTACTGCAAGGGCATACCCTGCCCGGTTCACAGGTAAGGGTGGATGGAAAGGCAGTGCGGATTTCAGACAAGGGGGTGTTTCTGGTGGGATTTGGCCGTGATGCTAAGGCAGAGTCGCTGGTGCAGGTCAGTTATTCAGATGGCCGGACAAGTCAACGGGTACTCAAAGTAGCCAAGCGGGAGTATCGTATTCAGCGTATTGATGGCTTGCCGGAACAAAAGGTGACGCCAAGGTCAAAGGAGGATTTAGCACGGATTGGTAAAGAAGCTGCCCTGTCTCGCAAGGCCCGTAAATTAGACGACCCAAGGACTGATTTTCTGGCTGATTTTATCTGGCCGGTGGAAGGTCCAATATCTGGTGTTTATGGTAGCCAGAGAGTTTTAAATGGTAAGCCCAGGCGGCCCCATTTTGGGATTGATATTGCGCGGCCAACGGGTACTCTGGTGAAGGCCCCTGCGGCTGGTGTGGTGACTATGGCGCACTCGGATATGTTCTTCTCTGGAGGCACCTTGATCCTGGATCATGGTCACGGCCTGTCTTCATCATTCCTGCATCTGAGCCGCATCCTGGTGAAAAAAGGGCAGCGTATAGAACAGGGCGAGGCCATCGCCGAGATTGGGGCTACCGGGCGTGTTACCGGAGCACATCTTGATTGGCGTATGAACCTGTTTACCAAACGTGTGGATCCTGAGCTGCTGGTGCCGCCGATGCCTCAGAAATAGAGCACCAGGCAGCTTCACATCTTGTAAACCAACACCCGCTCTTCAAGCATATCCTGCATGGCATAGCGGATGCCTTCACGCCCTAATCCAGAATCCTTGACTCCGCCGTAAGGCATGGAGTCCACTCTGAACGAGGGGACGTCATTGTGGATGACGCCGCCAACCTCCAGGGTATCGAAGGCCTTAATTACGGTATCAAAATCATTGGTAAAGATACCGCATTGCAGACCAAAGTCAGAGTCGTTGACCAGGCTGAAAGCCTCTTCCATGGAGCCTACGTCACTGAGCGTTACAACAGGGCCAAAAGCCTCTTCACAGGAGATTTTCTGTCCTGGTTTGACGTTTTCCAGGATGGTGGCTTCCAGGGTATTGCCTTGCCCACATTTGGCTATGGCATTGCCTGACAGCAGGTGTGCGCCATCAGCAATGGCTTCGTCGATCCAGCCTTTGAGGCGGTCACGGTTGTTGGTGTCTACGATAGGGCCAAGGGTGGTTGATTCCTGCAACGGGTCTCCTGGTGTCAGGGTCTTGGTTGCCTGGATGAAACGCTGCTTGAACTCGTCGTATATCTTGTGGTGAGCGAAGATGCGTTGCACAGAGATGCAGACCTGTCCGCTTTGATAAAAAGCACCCAGCATGGTGCGGCTGATGAGCCAGTCCCAATCCTGTTCCTTGATGTCCTGGTCGATTATAAGTCCGGCATTGCCGCCCAGCTCCAGCACGACTTTTTTCTTGCCTGCATCGCGTTTCATCTTCCATCCCACTTCCGGGGAGCCGGTAAATGAGAGCAGATTGATACGCCCATCTTCGACTAACTGCTGTCCAGCATGGCGGTCTGATGGCACCACAGAGAAGGCCCCTTTAGGTAGCCCTGACAGTTCAATGATCTCTGCCAGCATCAGGCTGGTGACAGGTGTTTTAGAGGCTGGTTTCAGCACCACTGGGCAGCCGACGGCAAAGGCTGGGGCGATTTTATGGATGGCCAGGTTGAGAGGGAAGTTAAACGGCGCAATGGCTGATACTACGCCAATTGGATAGTGGCGTACGATGCAGCGCCGCCCTGCGCCCATTTTGTTGATCCCCAGGTCATAGGCCTCGCCGTAGATGCGGGTGGCTTCTCCGGCGGCAATATCGAAGGTTGCAGCGGCGCGGGCTACCTCCAGGCGGGATTCGATGATGGTTTTTCCGTTTTCCTGCGAGAGGGCTGATGCAAACTCCTCGGCACGCTGTTCCAGGCCATCCCTGATAAAGCTTAGGGCGTCGGCGCGCTGGTATGGTTCCAGAGCGGCCATCTCAGCTCGGCATGCAGCAGCAGCGGCTATGGCTTGCTCAATTTCTTTGGGGCTGCAGAGTGGAACGGTGGCAAAAACTGAACCATCGTACGGGTTGGCGACCTCTAGGGTTTTCTCGGTCTTAATCCATTGTCCGGCGATATAGGCTTGCATAATCATCAGGTATTGATCTCACCGATTTTTTCTCTAACAGAATTGATCTTGCCAGCCAGCCGGTTATCTTTGCCTTTACGAATATCAAATTTGAGGGAAGAGTAGATGCGGTTACAATCCTGGGCCTCCAGCACCGCATAGGCCTTGCCAATAATGTCCAGGGCCTCGGGCATGGTTGCTGTTTCGATAATGGTACCCATAGGGGTCAGTTGGTAATCAACGCCGCTGTCGCGGATCATCTTGATAACCTGGCTTACATAGGCGCTGACGCTCTCCCCCTTGTCGGTGGGGAACATGCTGAATTCTAATAGTACGGACATGGGATAACCTTCTCTTTCGTTGTTCCTGGATGATTTATAGAGTACATGTATTGGTTTATTAAGTGCAACTTGCACTTTGATTCTCAGCCCTTTTTGTTGGGTATGAGTGCTCTGATGCTTTTAAGGTAGGCCTGTTCATCTGGTATGCGTTTTTCCCGCTGAGCCTCCCATAACATCTGTGCCAGACAATCCATCAGTTGATGTTCGGTTTCATGGGGGTCGCCAGTGTTCTTCGTGATCTGTCGGTAGAGACCTGTGATGCCTGTGGGCCGATTGGTACTGATCTGCTCTTGCAGGGCAATATGCATGCTCAGGTGCAGGAAAGGGTTGGTTTGCCCTCCCTCTGGCAGGAAATCCTTATCCAGTGCACTATCAGGGTTTTGTATCAGTTTGTGATATTCAGGGTGTTGCTGGACGATGCTAGCAATGATCTGCTCCATTGGCTCCATCGGTAGCTTCGCCTGATGCTTGCGCCAGGCTTCGGTAAAGACCAGACGCATTTTTTTTCTATCGTTGGTGAACATGCGTGGGAGATTAAATGGGCAAGGCTCAAGGTGCAAGGGCTGAAGGTTAGATATCTCCGGTTACCAGATGATGTATTTCATGATCTGAAAGCCTTGAGCTGTAACTCATTCACAACCTTGCAATGCTTTACGTTGCTGGCATCCACGATTTAACATACAACCGGCACTTGCACATTTAAACAGACAAGTTATACTTGATCTATATATCGTACAAGTACAGAGGTATTCTATGAGAGTAGTTAACTTTTCAGACGCTAGAAATAGGCTAAAAAGCGTGTTAGATCAGGTAGTTGATGATGCTGATTGTACTGTCATCTCACGTAGAGATGCTGAAGATGCGGTGGTCATGTCGCTCGACCACTTCAATGCTCTAATGGAAACGGTGCATCTATTAAGAAGCCCAGCCAATGCAGCGCACCTGGCAAAGTCCATTGCGCAATATCGCTCTGGAAAAATTGAAAATCATGGGTTAGTTGATGATTGAAATACTGGCATGGACAAAAGCAGCCTGGAGAGATTACATATATTGGCAAGGTCAGGATAAAAAAACGCTAAAACGTATTAATAAACTAATCTTAGATACCCAAATAACTCCATTTGAAGGCATCGGCAAGCCTGAGCCACTGAAGGAAAACTTATCTGGTTTTTGGTCTCGTCGTATTGATGAGAGTAACCGTCTGGTATACGTGATTGGCGGCAACCAACTTACGATCATTTCGTGTCGTTATCACTACGAAAAATGATTTAACAAATAGCTCTAGCGGACAATTTAAAGCGACACATATTTTAGGAGGTCAGGTTTTCTGTATTTACAACTCGTAATAGTGATTGGCCTGCTGTTATCCTTGCCGGCGCATGGTGGAGAATGGTCCGGTAATGTTTCCGCTGAACTGCGTAGTTTTATGCAGACTGCTCAGGCACCTATGCAGCATGACAACACCTTATCGATTGCAACTGAGTTGGAGTACTACCACGAGTGGGATGATGGTCGGCAGAGTATTACCTTTACGCCATTTTTCCGCATTGATCAGCATGATTCCAGGCGTACCAATGCTGATTTACGTGAACTGATGTGGGTGCAAGCAGGGGATAACTGGGAGCTGCAGATCGGTGTTGGCAAGGTGTTCTGGGGAGTGACAGAGGCCGTGCATCTGGTTGATATCATCAATCAGACGGATTTGGTTGAGAATCCGGATGGAGAACAAAAACTTGGCCAGCCTATGATTAAGATTTCACTGGAACGAGAGTGGGGCACAGTGGATATGTTTGCCATGCCAGGTTTTCGTGCCCGTACCTTCCCAGGCAAAGACGGGCGCCTGCGCAGCCATCCCCAGGTGAATCCGGATGGTGATCGTTATGAATCAGCAGCAAAAAAACACCATACTGATCTGGCCTTGCGCTGGTCACACTCGATTGAGGATTGGGATGTTGGCCTCAGTCACTTCTGGGGAACCAGCCGTGATCCACGAATGCTGGTCACGGGCGCAGTGTTTACCCCATATTATGAAATCATCCATCAAACCAGTCTGGATTTGCAAGCCACTAAGGGCGATTGGCTGTGGAAGTTGGAGGCCTTGCGTCGTAGTGGCCAGGGCAAGAGTTACTACGCTGTAACTGGTGGCTTTGAATATACTGAGGTTGGTGTTTTTGGTGCGTCAGATCTTGGCTTGCTGCTGGAATATATGGTCGATGATCGGCGGGAGAGTGCGCCAACTCCCTTTCAGGATGATCTGTTTTTTGCCTTTCGTTGGACTGCGAATGATTCACAAAGTACAGAGATATTAGCGGGGATGATACTGGATCGTGATTCCGGTGCGCGAATGTTCAATGTAGAGGCCAGCAGGCGCTTGGGGTCGGACTGGAAACTCTCTGTTCAGGGCAGGGGGTGGGGGCATGTCCCAGGCGCTGATCCTCTGCACGGTATGCATCTGGATGATTATCTTGAAGTCAATCTGGCGCGCTATTTTTAGTGCAGGTATGCTGTAATTATTCTCTGTGGTTATTATATATTTATGAGCAACAGCAATAACAAGCTCCCTAAACAGTCTGCCAATTCCAATGTGGCCGGTTTTCTACAAAAGGTAGCCAAGGCACCTATAGTGAAAGCTGCTGTAAGCCGAGGTCGCTTGATCTTTGCCATGGACGCCACCGCCAGCCGTGGCCCGACCTGGGAGAGCGCTTGCCAAATTCAGAGCCGGATGTTTGAAGAAACTGCAGCTTTGGGTGGGCTGGATATCCAACTCTGCTACTATCGTGGTCAGGCCGAGTTCTCAGCCAGCCCATGGCTTACTCGTTCGGACGATCTGAAACGCCGCATGAGCGAGGTTTACTGTGTCGGTGGTATGACCCAAATCGGCCAGGTATTGCGCCATGCCCTGCGGGAAACGGCTCAACGCAAAGTCAATGCCCTGGTGTTTGTGGGTGACTGCGTAGAAGAATCGGTAGATGGGCTGTGCCAGCAGGCCGGTGAGTTGGGGATGCGTGGTGTGCCTCTGTTCCTGTTTCAGGAAGGCCAGGAACCTACCGCTGAGAAGGCATTTCGCCAAATGGCGCAGCTGACTGATGGCGCCTATTGCCATTTTGATGTGGGCAGTGCCAGGCAATTGGCTGATCTCCTGAGTGCAGTAGCGGTCTATGCCGCAGGTGGGCAAAAGGCACTGGTGGATTATGAAAAACGCCACGGTAAGCTGCTACAGCAGTCACTCAAAGGGTAGCTAAATGGGAATCGGGCGGCTGATGGTTTTTCTTGGGGTTCTGTTGCTCCTGTGGCTGGCTTACCGATGGTTTATTCGTACAGCTCCCGAAAAAGTTGCAAAGTCCCTGACGCGAATCGTCATTGGGGCTGTCATCCTGGTGCTGGTTGTCCTGGCGGCAACAGGGCGCATGCACCCACTGTTTGCTGCCATCGGTGCTGCTGCTGGGGCACTGTTCACTGTTGCTCAGCGCCTGATGCGTATGCCTTGGATCATCGCTGTGGCGCAACGATTGTTTTATCACTATCGGGCGAAACAGAATTCGGCTGGCCCCTCCCCAGATCAGCGTTCTCAGGTAGAGACACAATTCATCCGCATGTTTCTTTATCATGATTCGGGGGAAATGGGGGGGGAGGTCATTGCCGGGCAAATGGCTGGTTGTAGTCTTAGCCAACTGGATCTCCAACAGCTGATAACCTTGTGGCAGCATTACAACGCTATAGATACAGAATCTGCAGCCTTACTTGAGGCCTATCTTAATCGCATTCATGGAGATACATGGCATGACCAGTGTGAGACTGAAGCCAAGAGCAATAATGCTCCACCGCCCACAGGCCAGATGTCACCTGAGGAGGCCAGCAAGATCTTGGGTGTAGAGAAGGATGCAGATAGAGAAACGGTCATTGCTGCGCACCGCCGATTGGCGCAAAAGCTGCACCCGGATCGGGGTGGATCAACTTATCTGGCGGCCAAGATCAATCGGGCGAAAGAGGTGTTGTTAGGGAAATCTTAGGATGAGGCAGGTTCCTTCGGTGCCGGTTTGACCTCCACTGTTTCTTTTTTTGTCTCAACCTGCTTTAGCGGAGCAGGCTTTGATGCTGGAGCCTTATCTGCTTTAGGTGCAGGCTTGGCTTTTGGCTTTTTCGCTTCTTTTTTCTCCGTAGCCTTCTGCTCTGGCTGACTGGTTACTGCTGAGTTTTTTGTCTCAACCTGGCGCAGGTTTGGCTTAGGCTGTGCTGCCGCTTTTGGCGCGGCAACTGGTTGCGGCTTTGGCTCTTTAGGTATCGCAGGTTCAGGGGTGGTGCTACCAGACTGAACTGCTGGTTCTTGGGCTGGGGCTGCTTTAGGCTGAGGTGTATCATCATCGGCTGCGATAGCCTTCTCCGTTGACTGATCACGGTTATTTGAGCGCTGGTTCCGGGGTCTCCTGCGCTGAGGTGACCGTGGCTTACTTTGCTCTTCAGTCGTGGTCTCTCCCTGGGTTACTGGGCTTTTTGTCTCGGTGCTGCCAGTTTGTTCAATATCGCTATTTGGCACAAAGGCATTGTTTTCTTTATTCTGATCTCCCTCATTGGGGGAGCGACGGCGACGCCCACCACGGCGGCCTCTGCGACTTCCAGTCTTACCCGGCTGTTGCTCATTGCTGTTTTGCTCGGTATCAGCCGATACTACCGGATCTTTGGCGTCTTGTTGTGCCTTGGTGCTATCACTTGTCTGGCTGCGATTTGCAGCCTGTTTCTGCCGCTGTTTATCGCTGCTCTCGCCTGGTTTGTCAGTTTGCGAGCGGCCAGAACGCCTGCTCCCGCCTCCGCCATGCCCAGGTTTTTTCCTGGCATTACCTCGTCCGCTTGATGTGCCTCTGCCTTGTTTTGGTCTATTGTCTGGCCTCTTTGCTTCAGCAGTTTCTGGTTTTACTTCTGCTTCAGATCCACTTGAAAACAGATCAAATAAACGTTTTATTAGGCCTGGTTCAGCATTATCAGTTGTGGTGGATGGTTTGGTTTCACGCTGTGGTGCCGGTTGGGTTGGGGTGATACGTTTTACCACAGGCTCTTCCGCTTTGACTGTGCTCGGCTTGATGTACTCCGGGGTCGTCTTTTCGGCTTCTGTGGCCATCTTATAGCTGACGGTATCATCTTCCGGTGATGGCAGCTCATGGGTGCGCATACGCTCAATGCTGTAGTGTGGAGTCTCAAGGTCAGAGTTGGGAACCAGCACCACGCTTACCGATTGACGTTGCTCAATGTCATGGATGGCCTGCCGCTTTTCATTAAGCAGGAAGGTGCCTACATCAACCGGTAACTGGACGATTACGCGACCGGTGTTCTCTTTCATGGTCTGTTCTTCAATGATACGGAGGATCGACAGGCCAAGAGATTTGACACCACGGATAAAACCATGGCCATCACAACGAGGGCAGACATGCTGGCTGGATTCACCAAGGGATGGACGCAGGCGCTGGCGTGACATTTCCAGCAGGCCAAAGCGAGATATACGACCGATTTGAACGCGGGCGCGATCCTGCTTCATGGCATCTTTCAGCCGATTTTCCACTTCTCTCTGGTTGCGGGCTGGGGTCATGTCAATGAAATCAATGACAAACAGCCCGCCCAGGTCACGCAGACGAAGCTGGCGGCCGATTTCATCAGCGGCCTCTAGGTTGGTGTTGAAGGCGGTTTCTTCAATATCAGCTCCCTTGGTGGCCCGTGCAGAGTTGATATCAATGGAGGTCAGGGCTTCGTTGTGGTCGATAACAATGGCCCCGCCCGAAGGAAGGCGTACTTCGCGCTGGAAAGCGGTTTCAATCTGGGTTTCAATTTGATAGCGGGTAAATAGTGGGACTTCATCTTCATAGTGCCGTATCTTGCGCAAATAGCTGGGCATGACATGCTTGATAAAATCGCAGGCCTCGTCATGCACAGCTTTGTTGTCGATGACAATCTCGCCAATATCTGCTCGCAGATAGTCGCGGATGGAGCGAATGATGACATTACTTTCCTGGTAGATCAGGAATGGGGCAGATTGTTCTTTAGCAGATATTTCAATGGCTGACCAAAGCTGATTGAGGTAATCAAGATCCCACTGCAGTTCTTCCTCGTTTTTGCCTAGTCCGGCTGTGCGTACAATCAGCCCCATACTATCCGGGATGGTCAGCTTGCTCATGGCATCCCGCAATTCACTGCGGTCTGAACCCTCAATGCGACGTGATACACCACCTGCACGAGGGTTGTTCGGCATCAGCACCAGATAGCGTCCGGCCAGAGAGATGAAGGTGGTGAGGGCGGCACCCTTGTTGCCCCGTTCCTCTTTCTCGATTTGGACGATGACCTCCTGTCCCTCTTTGATGGCTTCCCGGATGTTAGGGCGGCCACCAGACTTGAGCGCAGCTTCTGAAAAGTAGCTACGGGAGATTTCTTTTAAGGGGAGGAAGCCGTGACGCTCAGAGCCATACTCGACGAAGGCGGCCTCAAGACTTGGTTCGACTCGGGTAACTTTGCCTTTGTATATATTGGCTTTTTTTTGTTCTCGACCGGGAGCCTCGATGTCGAGATTGTATAGTTTTTGACCATCAACGATGGCTACGCGCAGCTCTTCCGGCTGAGTTGCGTTAATCAGCATTCTTTTCATGTTGTCTGTATCTCTCGGCGCGCCGCTCCGCGTATGCTGCCGTGGTTTGCCCTTGGGGCTAAGGCCAAAGGCTACTGCTTGCTGTCGGCAAGGTGCTAGGAACTTGGGGCAATGTCTTAACTTTGTCCCGAGGCTATGCTGAATGTGGCATGGCCTAGGTTCCCGCAGGATCGGTTTGATTACCGATTTATGCGCAGACAGGAGCGCGCTCTTAAATCTAAATAAAATACACCCACAATTTGTGGGTAGCTCGTTTCGCAGGCCTGAATTCCGTGATAGATAGCTTATTGCTACATCAGTTAACCGCTTCTATTTTGAGCGGTTCCAGTCAATTGTTAATAGTACAAACCAATTAAGATCCGGTGTGGAACTACTGCCAGGACTTGCGTATTGGTACCCGTTTCATTCAAACAGGTGCCCCGTAACAGGTTTTGTTGAGGGTGGCGTTTGCCTCATTTTACTGGCAATGGCAGCTCACCACCGGGGGACTATAGCAGTCTTATTGGGATGCGGCAATTAAACCAAGGCCGGTAATCATACGCACGGAGCAATACAGGCTCTTGAGTTAAAGCAGAAGCTGGTATCATGAGCTAAATGTCAGATAAACAGAGAAAAACTTCCGGTGTCACCTATGTCGAAGTAGATGATGGACGCCATGATCAGCGAATTGATAATTTCCTCCTCAATCATCTGAGAGGTGTTCCACGCAGCTATATATACAGGATATTGCGTCGTGGTGAGGTTCGGGTTAACAAGGGCCGAGTTAAGGCAAGATACCGCCTTCAGGAAGGAGATTCAGTACGGATTCCGCCTGTGCGGCTGCCTGAAGAGAAAGATATTACCAAGCCTCATGAGCATGTCCTCCAGCAACTTAGGGAGTCAGTGCTGGTTGACGATAAACGTCTGCTGGCCTTAAACAAACCAGCCGGAATTGCGGTGCATGGAGGTAGTGGACTGAGTTATGGCGTGATTGAGGCCCTGCGTGTCCTGCGGCCGGATGACCGCCAGTTGGAGCTGGCTCACAGATTGGATCGTGAGACCTCAGGTTGCTTGTTAGTGGTCAAAAAACGTAGCGCCTTGCGTGCTTTGCATGAACTTCTCAGAACCAACCAAGTCAACAAACGCTATATAGCCTTATTAGCAGGGCGCTGGGGACAGAATCGTGCAGATGTGGATGCCCCGCTGCTAAAAAACACCCTGCAAGGAGGAGAGCGTGTTGTTCGGGTGAATGCTAATGGTAAACAGGCACTGACACGGTTCCATGTGTTGGAGCGTTTCCCTAATGCAACTCTGGTGGAGGCCAAACCGGTAACAGGACGTACTCACCAGATTAGAGTGCATGCCGCTCACCTGGGCCATCCAATCCTTGGTGATGATAAGTATGGTGAGGATAAAGCAAACCGGGCTGTGCGTGATCTCGGTCTGCGACGGTTGTTTTTGCACGCTGAATCACTGCGTTTTCGTTGGCCTGATGAGCAACAGGAACAGTATCTCAAGGCACCCATTGCAACCGAGCTGCAAATGGTGCTGACAAAACTGAAGTCAAAATATGCAAAAAAACTTTAAACTGCTGGTGTTTGATTGGGACGGTACGCTGATGGACTCTGAAGCACGCATTGTGAATTGTATGCGCGCCGCCATTACAGAGCTGGAGCTTGCTCTGCCGGATGATGGCAGTATTAGTAATATTATTGGCTTAGGCTTAAAAGAAGCTATATGCATGCTCATCCCAGGGGCAGATGATCAGCTAGTTAAGGATATTACCAAAGCCTACCGTCAGCATTATCTATTTGAATGCAGTACCCCGACCCCTCTATTTGAGGGTGCAGAAGAAGCATTGTTAACTCTGGAGTCACAGGGATATTTGCTGGCAGTTGCGACTGGTAAGGGACGTAAAGGGTTAAACCGGGTACTGGATGGCACAGGGCTGGCTCGATTGTTCCATGCCACTTGCTGTGCTGATGAGGCATTTTCCAAGCCACACCCTGATATGCTGCTACAGATTATGGAGGAGTTAGGGGTCGATGCTGCAGATACCCTGATGATTGGTGATACAGAGTACGATATGCAAATGGCAAGCAGCGCAGGTAGCGCTGCCCTTGCTGTGAGTTACGGGGTTCATGGTGTAGATCGACTGATGCAACATGGGCCGTTGGGTTGTCTGGATGCTATTTCAGAGATTACTGACTGGTTAAATGAGTAATATATTATGATCGGAAGTCAACAGGATCAAACAGATCAAGCGCCACCTATACACTCAGGTGGCGCAGAGCCTGGCAACTGGGAACGGGAGCAGCTTGAAAAACTGGTGAGTTCCACCCTGCTTGAGACCAGGCGCGCACGGCGCTGGGGGATTTTCTTTAAATTCCTGACATTTAGCTACCTGTTTATCCTGTTGGTGATTATGTGGCCCGGAGGGTTATCAACAGACTCCCTAAAGAAAGATGGGCACACCGCCTTAGTTGAGGTGGCCGGTATTATTGCGGCGGATCAGAGTGCCAGTGCAGATAGCATTGTCACTGGCTTGCGTGCCGCGTTTGAAGATGAGAATACCAAGGGGGTAATTCTTCGCATCAATAGTCCAGGTGGCAGCCCGGTACAGGCGGGCTATATCAATGACGAAATTGGGCGTTTGAAGGCAAAGTATCCTGATATCCCAGTGTATGCAGTCATCGCTGATGTCTGTGCATCTGGAGGCTACTATATTGCGGTAGCGGCGGATAAAATTTATGCCAATAAGAGTAGCATTGTGGGTTCTATTGGTGTCCTTATGAATAGCTTTGGTTTTGTAGAGAGCATGGAGAAGCTTGGTATTGAGAGGCGTCTGCTTACCGCTGGGGCGCATAAAGGGATCATGGATCCATTTTCTCCCATGAAGAAGGAGGAGCAGGAGCATATGCAAGGCATGCTTGATCAAATCCACCAACAGTTTATTGGCGTGGTAAAGGCGGGGAGGGGTGATCGTCTCAAAGGTGGTGATGAGCTGTTTAGCGGCCTGTTCTGGAGTGGTGAGGAGAGTGTTAAGCTGGGTTTGATTGATGGGCTTGGCAGCAGCAGTTTTGTGGCGCGTGAGATTATTGGTGCAGAGGATATTGTTGATTTCACCCCAACTGAAAATTTCTTGGATAGATTGGCTAAACAGGTTGGGGTTGGTGCTGCAAATACCCTTGCCAGACTATCCGGTTTAGGTTGGGAGTTACAGTTGCGGTAGGAGCGGTGTGTAGCCGAGAATTTATGGTATCTCAATCCCCTCCCGGGCCAGCATCCGTACCAGTTGGATGAGTGGCAGCCCAATTAAGGCATTTGGATCATCTCCCTCAAGCCGCTCAAACAGAGCAATACCTAATCCTTCAGACTTAAAACTCCCAGCGCAGTTATAGGGCTGCTCTTGATCCAGGTAGCGCTTGATCTGAGGCAGGTTGAGTTCGCGAAAGTGTACATAAAAAGGCTCGCAAACAACCTGCTGCTGGCCAGTCGCTGCATTCAAGAGGCAGAGTCCGGTGAAAAAGCTTACACGCCTGCCAGAGGCTTGTTGCAGTTGGCTTATGGCCTTTGCCCGGTTTCCTGGCTTACCGAGTATTTGGCCGTCAATGCAGGCCACCTGGTCTGAGCCGATAATGAGTGAGTTGAGGTGTCTTTGTCCAACCGCCTGTGCTTTTTCGATCGCCAGTCTCACCACTAGTGATTCAGGTGATTCTCCCTGGCGCTCTTGCTCATCGATGTTAGGTAAATCGGTGCTAAAAAGGATACCAAGGCGCTTCAGCAAGCCGCGCCGGAAAGGGGAACTGGAACTGAGAACCACTAGTCTAGTCTCAGGTGCTGTATCTGACTGTGTCATAAGCTGGGAATTAACAAATTAAGGAGGCGCTTGCCAGCATTATAAGTGGATTTGCTATTATCTGCCTGCCTGTCAGTCAATAACTGGAGTGTATTAGTTGAGTAGTGTTGGCCGCAGACGGCTTCCTTGGCTGGGCTGAACAACAGGTTGCCTACGATATAACATAGACCATTCAATAATTTATCCATCTAAAATTTTATTGTAATTATTAATCCCATAAAAACAATAAGATACCAAGACAATAGCAATATTGTCCCTTGACAAATAAATCACATTCCCATAGAAAAGGCTGCCCGCGTTGGAATCCTGTTGTTTATAGGCGGATTGAAGTAACTTGAGGAGAATGAAATATGCCTTTTTCCGAGCTGATGATGGCTGGTGTGCAACTCATGTTGCTAGGCATGGGGATTGTATTCACCTTCCTCATGATCCTGGTTGCAACCATGACTGGAATGTCTCGGTTGGCCCAGGCATTATCAGGTGATCAGCTTACTGTGGTACCAGAAGAGGCTGATGAGGCTCTTGTTGCTGTGATCAGCGCTGCAATCCGGCGCTATCGTGATACCCACTGAGTTTTTCTATATCCTGTTTTTTCATATCAAATAGCGATCCCCATATGACAGAAAATAAACTTGGAATTACCGACGTCGTGCTGCGCGACGCCCACCAGTCCCTGTTCGCAACCCGTATGCGCGTTGAGGATATGCTGCCCATTGCACCCAAACTGGATCAGGTCGGTTTCTGGTCACTGGAGACCTGGGGAGGTGCCACCTTTGATTCTTGTATCCGTTACTTGGGAGAAGATCCATGGGAGCGTCTGCGCCTGCTTAAAGAGGCTATGCCTAACACCCCTCACCAGATGTTGCTGCGTGGGCAAAATATGCTGGGTTATCGTCACTATGCCGATGATGTGGTAGAGAAATTTGTAGAGCGGGCTGCTGAAACCGGTATTGATGTGTTCCGTATCTTTGACGCCATGAATGACCTGCGGAATCTTGAGACTGCAGTGAAGGCTACGCTCAATACTGGCAAACATGCGCAAGGCACCATGTCCTACACCATGAGCCCGGTTCACAATATGGATACTTGGGTGGATCTGGGTAAACGGATCGAGGATATGGGCTGCCATTCCATATGTATCAAGGATATGGCGGGTCTGATTAAACCTTACATTGCAGGTGAGTTGGTCAGGCGTCTGAAAGAGACGGTAAATATACCTATTGCCTTGCACAGCCATGCCACTACAGGGATGAGTGTTGCCTCCTGTATGAAGGCGGCTGAGGCGGGAATCGATATGGTGGATACCTCCATCTCATCCATGAGTACGACCTATGGTCACTCACCCACAGAGGCCCTGGTTGCTATCTTCGAGGGCACCGACCGCGACACAGGGCTGGATATTAATCTGCTGGAAGAGATCGCAGCCTATTTTCGTGAGGTGCGTAAGAAGTACGCCTCATTTGAGGGCAGCTTGAAGGGTGTTGATTCCCGTATCCTGGTGGCTCAGGTTCCTGGTGGCATGTTGACCAACATGGAGAGTCAACTGCGAGAGCAGGGTGCTGCTGACAAGCTGGACGCAGTGTTGGAAGAAATCCCCAAGGTGCGCAAGGATCTGGGCTACATCCCGCTGGTGACACCTACATCACAGATCGTCGGTACCCAGGCCGTGTTGAATGTGCTCACTGGTGAGCGTTACAAGAGCATCACCAAGGAGACCTCCGGTGTTCTGCGCGGTGAGTACGGCGTAACACCGGCACCGATGAATCCTGAGATTCAGGCCATGGTGCTGAAGGATGGTGAAGAGGCCATTACCTGTCGTCCTGCGGATAAGCTGCAGCCGGAGTTGCAGAAACTGCAGGATGAATTGATCCAAATCGCCGATGAGAAGGGTATCAAGCTAGCAGAGAACGTAATCGACGACGTTATTACCTATGCCCAGTTCCCGCAGATTGGTCTTAAGTTCCTTGAAAACCGTAATAATCCGGATGCCTTTGAGCCAGTGCCTGGTGTTGAACCAGAGCCTGCTGCACCGGCACCAGCGGCAGGAGGCCCAGAGAGTTACCACGTTGTGGTAAACGGCAAGGGCTATGACGTATCCGTTGCGCCCGGTGGTGCTGTGCAGACCGTACAGCCAGTTGCGGCTCCAACTGCTGCACCAGCGCCTGCGCCGTCTGGTACCAGTGAACCAATTACCTCTCCCCTGGCTGGCAATATCTGGAAAATACAGGTGCAAGAGGGGCAGGTCATTGAGGAGGATGAGGTGGTTATCATCCTTGAGGCCATGAAGATGGAGACCGAGGTACGGGCGGCCTCTGCCGGCACGATCGCTGCCATCCGTATCAAGGAAGGTGATGCAGTGAAGGTTGGCGATACGCTGATCGAGCTGGCATAGCCCACTATGGATCTGGAATTTGCAACGTTGTGGCAATCCACCGGGATTGCCAACTTCTCATTCGGCCAGTCCTTTATGATGCTGGTGGGCTGTGTGCTGATCTATCTGGCTATCCGTAAGCAGTTTGAGCCATTGTTGTTGCTGCCTATTGGCTTTGGGGCTGTACTGGCCAATATTCCCGGAGGGGGGCTGGCGGAGAGCGCGGTAGAACAACTGCTGCACTCCGGCAATGCCGAGCACCTGGCACTGTTGGCCAAATCCCTCGGCGTGCCGGTTGAACAGGTGGCTGCTGCGTGGAAGAGTGCCGCAGCAGAAGCGCATACGGCCGGGGGTTGGGTTGCGGCAGATCTGGGGTATGAGCCAGGCATGTTACACCGTTTTTATGAGGTTGCTATTGCCACCGGTGTTGCTCCGTTGCTGATCTTTATGGGTGTTGGTGCGCTCACTGATTTCAGCGCCTTGATTGCCCGCCCTTCAACCCTGTTGCTGGGTGCAGCGGCGCAGTTTGGGATCTTTGCAACCCTGCTGGGTGCCTTGGCCCTCAATTTGTTACCAGGGTTTGATTTTACCCTTGCAGATGCATCCGCTATCGCCATTATTGGTGGTGCGGATGGTCCAACAGCTATCTTCCTGGCCTCACGTTTGGCTCCTGATCTACTTGGTGCCATTGCTGTGGCTGCTTACTCCTATATGGCACTGGTGCCGATTATTCAGCCGCCCATTATGCGTGCGCTTACCAGCGAGGCCGAACGTAGTGTGGTGATGGAGCAATTGAGACCGGTCAGTAAGCTGGAGAAGATACTGTTTCCATTCAGTGTGCTGTTACTCTGCGTTCTGTTTCTACCCTCAGCTGCACCACTGATTGGCATGTTGATGTTTGGCAATATACTGCGTGAGTCTGGGGTGGTGGAGCGCCTGAGCAATGCTGCTCAGAATGAGATCATCAATATCGTGACCATATTTCTTGGCCTATCTGTTGGCTCCAAGCTTTCGGCAGACAAGTTCCTCACTGTAGAGACACTGGGTATCCTGGCGCTTGGTGCATTGGCATTTTGTATTGGTACAGCTACCGGCTTACTTATGGGGAAGGCCATGCATAAATTTACGGGCGGCAAGGTAAACCCCCTGATTGGTGCAGCCGGTGTCTCTGCGGTACCCATGGCTGCGCGAGTGGTGAATAAAATCGGCCTGGAAAGCAATCACCATAACTTTCTTCTCATGCATGCCATGGGGCCGAATGTGGCAGGTGTAATTGGTTCTGCTGTAGCAGCTGGCGTACTACTGGCAGTGGTCGGTGGGCAATGATCATATTACTTGGCTAACCCCGTGCACCAGCTAGATTTTTTTGACAGTTTAGCTGCTGCGTAATACTATTCCGCTCTTATGTCGTCACGCTTTCCAGACTTCGTCGATCCGTGGCGTATGGCAGATCAGGAAAAGACCTTTTCCGGGCGCGTTGCCATTGCGGATTTACCGCGCCTGAGTAAAGGTGTTTTGGGTGCTCAGGGCGAGGTAGAGTTGGAACTGATCTTCGGCCATGACAGAGAGAAGCGGGCATATATCCAGGGGTTCGTTAAAGCCGATCTGATTCTGGAATGCCAGCGCTGCTTGCGCCCGATGGATGCTCCATTGATGTCACAGCTGAATATTGCGCTGGTAAAAGGCCTGGCGGAAGCGGAACGGTTACCGGAATACTACGATCCTTTGCTGCTCAATGAACCGCGTATCCGGTTATTGGATGTTGTGGAGGATGAGTTGTTGCTCTCTTTGCCGCAGGTGCCAATACATGCCGCAGGTGAGTGTAACCCTGAGTCATATCAGGCGTTGGCGCAAGACGGTGCAGGGCAAGGAGAGCTAACCGCAGGATCCAGTCCTTTTGCGGTATTGGCCGAGTTGAAGCAGAAATAGATTTTTAGCATATTACTTAGGAGTTAACCATGGCTGTTCAAAAGAGCAGAAAGACACCATCCAGGCGCGGTATGCGTCGTTCCCACGATGCTCTCGGTGCAGAGACCTTGTCTGTAGACCCTACCTCTGGTGAGACGCACCTGCGTCATCATGTGACCGCAGACGGTTTTTATCGTGGCCGCAAAGTTGTTGCAGGCAAAGACGAATAATTGCTTTCTGTGAGCTGGCTGGCTTTAAGCCAATTTTCACTTTCCCATAATTACCGCCTTGATTGAGGCTGGAACTGTTTCTCTATGACGGGACGGATAACCATATCACTTGATGCTATGGGCGGTGACTATGGAGCGGAAGTGATTGTTCCTGCTGCATTAAGCTTTCTCAAGCATGATCCTGATGTAGATCTTGTCCTGGTCGGACGTGAAGAGGTTATCAGGCAACACCTGAATGGCGCGGAACCTGGTGGACGGCTACGTATTCATCCTGCTTCTGAGGAGGTAGAGATGGATGAGCATCCATCCAAAGCCTTGCGCAATAAAAAAGACTCCTCCATGCGAGTGGCCATTAACCTGGTGAAAGATGGATCAGCCAACGCATGCGTAAGTGCTGGCAACACCGGGGCCTTGATGGCCACCGCTCGTTTTGTGCTAAAAATGCTGCCTGATGTAGACCGGCCAGCCATCATTGCACAGGTTCCGTCCATTGACGGACACACCTGGATGCTGGATTTAGGTGCCAACGTTGATTGTGATGCAGAGCACCTGTTCCAGTTTGCTGTGATGGGCAGCGGAATGGTATCAGCGATTGAGGATAAAGTAGCGCCTCGTGTGGCACTGCTGAATATTGGGCATGAAGAGATCAAAGGCAATGATCAGGTAAAGCTGGCCCACGAGCTACTTGAGAAAAGCTCCCTCAACTACATCGGATATGTAGAAGGAGACACCATATACAAAGGTGGTGCGGATATTGTCGTGACCGATGGTTTTGTAGGCAATGTCTCTCTAAAGAGCTGTGAGGGGGTAGCCACGATGATCTCTCACTATCTAAAACAGGCATTTGCAAGAAACCTGATAACCAAATTTGTAGGCTTGATAACACTGCCGATTCTTAGGCACTTTAAGCGTTTTGTTGATCCTCGGCGTTATAATGGTGCGAGCTTGCTTGGGCTACGTGGCATAGTGATAAAAAGCCATGGTGGTGCTGATGAGCTTGCATTTGAAAATGCCATACAGTGCGCAAAAGATGAAGTCCTGGCTGATGTACCAAGCCGGATTGCCTCCAGGGTCGAAGAACAACTAAATCCAATGGCAGCCAAGTGAAATATGCACGAATAACAGGCACCGGTGGCTTTCTGCCTGAGAAAGTACTGACCAATCACGATTTAGCAGAGATGGTTGATACCTCCGATGATTGGATTGTAGAGCGCACTGGGATCTCCAAACGTCATGTAGCCGCTGAGGGTGAAACTACCTGTGATCTTGCCGAGCAGGCCGCACGACGCGCAATGCAGGCGGCCGGCAAGGGTGCCCATGATATTGATCTTGTAATCGTTGCAACCACTACTCCTGACCAGGTATTCCCCAGCACCGCTTGCCTGCTGCAACAGCGTTTGGGTATCCGTGGTTGTGCAGCATTTGATATCCAGGCTGTCTGTACCGGGTTTATATATGCATTGGGCACTGCTGATAACTTTATTCGTGCAGGCAGTGCTCGCTGCGCCCTGGTTGTGGGTGCTGAGACTCTGTCCCGGATCGTGGATTGGACTGATCGTGACACCTGTGTGCTGTTTGGTGATGGTGCCGGGGCGGTAGTTGTCGAAGCTAGTAACGAGCCAGGTATCATCTCTAGTCACCTGCATGCTGATGGTAAGTATGAGGGCTTGTTGCGGGTTAAAGCAGGCGTCTCCAACGGTTTCGATAAGCTGGCAGAAACTGGTGCCTTCATAGAGATGCGGGGCAATGAAGTGTTTAAAATGGCGGTCACCACCCTGGGCCGTATTGTGGACGAAACCCTTAATCACAATGGCATGAAAAAATCAGACATAGACTGGTTGATTCCGCACCAGGCTAATATACGCATCATACAAGCTACCGCCAGAAAACTGCGTATGCCTATGGATCACGTCGTTGTAACGATTGATAAGCACGGCAATACATCTGCTGCATCCGTTCCTTTGGCACTGGATGAGGCTGTCCGCAGTGGTCGGATTAAATGCGGTGAAACTATATTAATGGAAGCCTTTGGTGGTGGTTTTACCTGGGGTTCCGTATTGCTGAAATATTGAATTATGCCCATAAAATTTACTGTCGTTTGGCCTTGTTATCCTGGAGAAGTCTTGGAGACCATCAATGTTTAAGAATGGAATTGCCTTTGTTACCGGTGCCAGCCGGGGCATTGGGAAAGCTATTGCTGAAGGGCTTGGCGCTCAAGGTGCAACTGTCATCGGCACAGCCACTACCCAAGCTGGAGCAGATGCTATCAGCGAGAGGTTGGCAGTAGAAGGTATCAGTGGATCCGGTTTGGTGCTGAATGTGGCTGATCAGGAATCAGTTGATGCAGGGATGCAGTTCATCAAAGATAATTTTGGGGCACCAACCATCCTGGTTAATAATGCCGGCGTTACCCAAGATAATCTGCTGATGCGGATGAAAGAGCATGAATGGCAGTCTGTTATTGATACTGATCTGACCTCTGTCTACCGCCTGTCAAAGGCCTGCCTGCGAGGTATGATGAAAGCCCGCAGTGGGCGAATAATCAATATCTCATCAATAGTAGGCGCGACTGGCAATCCAGGTCAGGCCAACTACTGTGCAGCGAAAGCAGGTATGATCGGTTTTACTAAATCCCTGGCGCGAGAGGTGGGTACAAGGGGGATTACTGTTAATGCTGTAGCACCGGGTTTTATTGCTACCGATATGACCAATGAGCTGCCTGAAGAGCAAAAAAATGCACTGTTGGCGGGGGTTCCCCTGGCGCGCTTGGGGACACCTGGAGAGATAGCAAATGCAGTGATTTTCCTTGCTTCTCCCAATGCCTCATACATCACTGGAGAAACCCTGCATGTAAACGGTGGGATGTATATGGGGTAGTTTTCCCAACCTTAAAATAATAATATACTTTAATAAAGCGCGTTAACTAAATGATAATTAAGTTGTTTAAGTAAAATATTAGTCACAGCGTCAAACGCATGTTGTGCTTTTATCTTTTCGAGTTTGTTACTAAAATAGCTCAGCGGTATGGTTGAGCCATCCATTCATCCAGAGGATTGAAAGAATATGAGTACTATAGAAGAACGGGTTAGAGAAACTGTCGTAGAACAATTGGGTGTCAAAGAGGAAGAAGTGACTCTGGATGCTTCGTTTGTCGATGATCTGGGGGCCGACTCACTTGACACAGTAGAGCTGGTTATGGCGCTTGAGGAGACTTTTGAGACAGAGATCCCAGATGAAGACGCAGAAAAGATCACCACAGTGCAACAGGCAGTTGACTACGTAACCAAGCACTCTAGCTAAGTGGATACAGGTTACAGCCAGTACCCTGGTTTTTTTGGGCATTACAGCGGCAGTAACATAGTGTATCTGTGGGCTGATCAGGCTGGTGTATGAGAAACTGGAGATGACATTGCATGTCTGACAGAAGGGTTGTCGTAACGGGGCTGGGTATGATTGCCCCCGTTGGTCTCAGCGTAGATGTGTCCTGGGAGAATGTCCTTGCTGGAAAGAGCGGTATTGTACCTATAACGCACCTCGAAATAGAACCGTTCAGCACCCATTTTGGTGGCCCTATCTACGGTTTTGATATCACCGATTACATTTCGAAAAAAGATGCCCGCAAAATGGATAAATTTATTCATTATGGTATTGCAGCAGGGTGTCAGGCGTTAAAGGATGCGGGGTTGGAAGTCACGGCAGAGAATGCTCACCGTATCGGTGTTGCCATTGGTTCAGGTATTGGTGGTATCACCGGTATCGAAAACAGCTTTGGGGATTACTTGAGGGGCGGGCCGCGTAAGATCTCTCCTTTCTTCGTGCCGAGCAACATTATCAATATGGTTGCTGGCAACCTATCCATCATGCATGGCTTGAAAGGGCCTAACATCTCTATCGTATCTGCATGCAGTACTGGCACCCATAATATTGGAGAGGCAGCACGTATGATCCGTTATGGCGGCGTTGATGCAATGGTCGCTGGCGGTGCTGAGATGGCCACCTCCCCAACCGGGTTAGGTGGGTTTGCTGCGGCCAGGGCGCTGTCTACCCGTAACGATGACCCTCAGGGTGCCAGCCGCCCATGGGATAGAGACCGTGATGGCTTTGTGCTGAGTGACGGTGCTGGTGTAATAGTTATAGAAGAGATGGAATGTGCTAAAAAACGTGGTGCGAAAATCTATGCTGAGCTGATTGGCGTAGGCATGAACTCAGATGCTTACCATATGACTTCGCCCTCACCGAATGGTGAAGGAGCAGCGCAGTGCATGCGGTTGGCATTGCAGGATGCTGGCGTTAATGCCGAGGAAGTAGATTATATCAATGCTCACGGCACCTCCACGCCAGCAGGTGACCTTGCTGAAACCCAAGCGGTAAAAGCCGCATTTGGGGATCACGCCTACAAGCTGTGTGTCAGTTCTACAAAATCCATGACTGGGCATATGCTGGGGGCAGCGGGTGGTGCGGAGGCAGTATTTACCATACTGGCTCTGCAAAATCAGGTTGTCCCGCCCACCATCAATTTAGAAAACCAGGATCCAGAGTGTGATTTGGATTTTGTACCAAACACTGCCAGAGATATGAAGTTAGAAGTTGCCATCTCTAACTCCTTTGGCTTTGGTGGTACCAACGGTACTCTGGCTTTCAGCCGCTATACTGGGTAGGTGTCTGCTTATCCGTTAGCGCAACAAAAATGTTAGTTAACGGCAAACTAACTAACCAAATCAGCATATTAGATCGCGGTCTACAATACGGTGATGGCCTGTTTGAAACCATTGCCGTAATAGCTGGACAACTATCTTTGTGGGATCAACACATACAGCGTTTACAGCACGGTTGTGAGCGGCTTGGTATAGCCAGTCATAGCCCTGAGCAACTGCTTGCTGAGGCGGTGGCTGAAATCGGCCAACAGCAGCGTTGTGTATTAAAAATAATAATAACCCGTGGTGCTGGCGGGCGCGGTTACCTGCCGCCAGAGGGTGCCCATTCCAACCGAATAATCTATACATCTACCTGGCCTGATTATCCAGAGGATGCCGGGAAAAAAGGTGTTAAAATCCGCATTTGTACATCCCGTTTGGGGAATAATTCAACCCTTGCACAGCTTAAACACCTGAACAGACTCGAGCAGATAATGGCTCGCTCGGAATGGAGCAATCCAGCTATTGCCGAGGGCTTGATGCTTGATTATGAAGGGAGGGTGATTGAAGGAACCATGAGCAACCTGTTCATCCATAAAGATGGCAATCTATCAACCCCTGACCTTAGTCGCTGCGGGGTTGCTGGTGTGATGCGTGAACGAGTTATGGATATTGCAGCCTCATCTGGAGCTCCGGTGTTAGTAACAGACCTAAGTCTGGAGAACCTGTTTGATGCAGACGCCCTGTTCCTGACCAATTCTTTGATCGGTGTCTGGCCGGTAAGGGCTATTGCAGATCGAGAATATGATATTGATACCATGCCGCCTGCATTGGCTGCTGCTATTGGCAGCTAGACCTGGGTATCCCAACTGAAATGCATCGTATACTTGGAATTCTGGTCTTCTCTGGCAGCCTGCTGCTGGCTTGGCTGACCATGGATTTTCGCCAGTTTGCCGACACCCCCCTTGACCTCCCTGCATCTGGCATACAGTACACCTTGGAGCCAGGTAGCTCAGTAGCAAAATTAGCAGGTGATCTGGAGTCTGCGGGCATCCTTGAAAATGCACTTTACTTACGGTTGCTGGCTCGTTGGGATGGATTGGCAAATCGGCTGCAAGCAGGCGAATACCATATTGATACAGGGGCCACACCACGCACATTGCTCAATCAGATCGTGAAAGGCAAGGTAGTTAGCCATGTGCTGATGCTGGTTGATGGATGGACCTTCAGGCAGGTTATGGCAGCAGTAAACAACCATCAAGCTCTAAAGCACACCTTAGAGAGTCTGTCAGACAAGGAGATCATGCGCCGCCTTGGCCATGAAGGTGAGCATCCGGAAGGCCGTTTCTTTCCAGATACCTACCATTTTCCTTATGGCACCACGGATGTTGCCTTCCTGCTGCGTGCATACAATGCCATGGAACGTTTCATCGAGATTGAGTGGAAAATGCGAGATAGCGGACTGCCGATAAAGACCCCTTATGAAGCCTTGATTCTGGCCTCTATCATAGAGCGGGAGACCGCATTGCCCATGGAGCGCCCAGAGATTGCAGGCGTTTTTACACGCAGATTACACAAGCGGATGAGGCTACAGACTGATCCTACAGTTATCTATGGAATGGGAGATGCCTTTGATGGCAATATTCGGCGCAGTGATTTAAGAACCCACACCCCATACAATACCTACATGAACCAAGGGCTTACCCCAACACCAATAGCCTTGCCAAGCCCGGATGCCATTCTGGCAGCATTGCATCCAGCACCCGGCACCAGTCTCTATTTTGTTGCCCGTGGAGATGGTAGTCATCAGTTCTCTGATACCTTGGAAGAGCACAATAAAGCAGTTCGAAAGTATCAGTTGAAGAAGTGAGCGCAAATGACTGAAATAAAAGGTAAATTCATTACTGTAGAAGGTATTGAAGGAGGGGGTAAAAGTACCAACCTTGAGCTAATCAGGCAACTGTTAGAGGATGCTGGCAAGCAAGTCCTGTTCACCCGTGAGCCGGGCGGTACATCACTCGGAGAAGACATACGAGAGCTGCTACTGGGTCACAAACACGATGGCATGGCCTATGAGACCGAGTTGTTACTCATGTTCGGTTCTCGGGCAGAGCACATCAACAGCAAGATTATGCCAGCGCTTAATGCTGGCACCTGGGTTCTGTGTGATCGTTTTACTGATGCCACCTATGCTTACCAGGGAGGTGGGCGAGGTATTGATTATGCAAGAATCAGGGTTCTTGAGCAGTGGGTTCAAGGCGCTCTAAGGCCAGATTTGACCTTGGTTCTGGATCTGCCAGTTGAGATAGGCCTGGATCGAGCTGGCAAGCGTTCTGCACCTGACAGGTTTGAAAGTGAAGCCAGTCGCTTCTTTGACGATGTGCGGCGTGCCTATCTGGATATTGCGGTAGCAGAGCCTGACCGGGTAAAGGTGATCGATGCATCCCTGACGCTGCCGGAGGTGCAGGCACAGATCAGGGCAGTAATATTAGATTTTGTGCAATGATCTGAGCGCCAAAATCAATGGGACTGAAATGGCGTCTGTTGCCAGACGCCATTTCAATCTACTATCTCTTCGTAAACCAAAAGCTGGTGCTTTATTTGGCATACATGCCGACTGCTTTATTCATCTCTTTCAGCAGTGGCAGGTTGAGTTTGGCTGCACTAGCCAGAGCCTGCTTGGACACGTCCACGCTACTTAAAATGGGCTTATATTGTTCCCAGAGATTTTGTACATCTCTTAATTGGTTTGCAATAGCAGCATTTTGATTAGCGGATCTAAGTTCTCCTAGAGCTTTTTCGAAGGCTACAACCGTACCGGCCAAGTTTGCCTTGTTTGCTTCCGCTGCAACCCCATTGGCAATCAATAACAACTCTTTGGTCATTTTTTGAGTCAGCATCCGCTGTTTTCCGGCCTTATTAATAGTTGCTGCCATTTCAGGTGAAAGTGTTGATCCACTTGATTTTTCATACATTTTTACTGCTTTATTCATCTCTTTAAGCAGTGGCATATTTTGTGTGGCAAGGCTTGCCAGGACGGCGGGTGTGGTCTCTCCAGTAACGCTACTACCAAATGCTTTCCACAAACCAGAAACTGTATGCAGTTGCTGGTCTATCTCTTTGTTTTTATTACCGTCAATTAAAGTTTTTAGTGTGGTATCAAACAGACTGACAGTTTTTGCAAGGTTTGCTTTGTTGGCGTCAGCATCAATACCTGCAGCAATGAGTAATACTTCTTTGCTCATTTTTTGGGTAAGCATTCGCTGTTTACCCGCTTTATTGATGGTTGCGGCCATGCTGTCTGCATATGCAGTAGTTGCGCATAAGCACAAGAATGTAATTAGGACTGAAAAAATACTAAAGCGTAGATGTTTCATTTGGTTCCCCCTGATATTCAAAATGGATAGTAAAACTGCAATCTAACTATATGCCCTTGCTTACAGTAGGGTATTGACATATGTCAAGGGAAAAACCAATGGAAATCAATGGGGATAATTGGTCTCAGCCCATAATGCTTAGTCTTTCTCTACGCTTCCATGCAGAGTAAAATGTCAGACTTTGAGGGATTGTGAGCACAAAATCACCACTGCTTGAACAAGTTACGGTTTTTTTAAGGTTATGTTTATGAAAGTGACTCTATTGCTGTTATTGCTAATTATTTTCATGTGTCCACCAGTGCAAGCCGCTGGCATTGATCTCCGCTGCGAAGAACTGGCAGAGCAAATGATCAAACGCCTTGTGGATGAAGGCCTGCTCGACATATCTGATGCTGGCCGACAACGCGCTCAGGCCATCAGTCTTGAACTGTGTGCGGGAGCACAAGATTCTGCAGAACAGCAACATGAAGAGGGTAAGCGCACAGCCATTGCGAATTGGTTGTTTGAGTCAGCAGGTGGCAAACCTGGGAATAAACGATTGAGGCGGTTAAAGAGATAATCCTGGATTGATCATTCTGCTGAAAAATAGATGTCCTTATAGTATGCCGTTGCCTGCTGTTTGGTATTGTCGCTATCGGTCATGATGGCAATGGCATGGACTGTGGTGATCTGTTCTCCAAGCAGCTGCTTTATATCCTCACGAACATTGCGCTTTTCCGTCACCCAGTTGCCGGTTTCCTCATCTCCAGAACGCTGCGCCACCATTTTGGCATTGCCGGTGTAGGCGTTGTCCCAAGTAGCGCCAATTGCCTGGTTACTTGACCAAACATAGTTGATTGCTCTGGTTTTCCAGAACCACATTCCGCCGGAGATCACGACATAGAGGCGGGCCGGGTAGTCATCCCCTTCCTTGCTGCGCTCATCGTTTCCCTGGTAGATGTTGTCAACCTTCCATGACCAGTTAAGAAACGGTGTCTGGTTTAGATCTACCTCTATTTCATGAATCAGGGCGGAGGCGCTGGCTGATGTCTCTGCCTTTAAAACAGTCGTCTGAGAGGCTTGAGTGAGACTGTAGCTGGTATAATCTACAAATGATTTTTCCTCCCAGTTGCTGAGGCCCTGTTGGTTGAACTGGCTAATATCCAGGCGCTCATCTGCCGCGCTTAATAAGCATGGCAGCAGCATAAGATAGAAATTAATCTTCCAGATCATGATTGCCCCCATTGCAGTTCAGCAATTTTTCCGCCTGTGCGGCCGGTATTGGTTTACTTATTAGATAGCCCTGTGCCAAGTCACAACCCAGTTGTTGCAGGCATGTGAGTTGTTCTTGTGTCTCTACTCCTTCGGCTATCACTTTCATGCCCAGTTTGTGCCCCATACTGATTATGATGTCCACTAAGGCTGCATCTTCCTGATTGTCAGGCAGGCCACGTACAAAAGACTGGTCGATTTTCAACAGATCAAAAGGAAACTTTTTAAGGTAGCTCAGAGAAGAGTAACCGGTGCCAAAATCATCCAGCGCCAGTTGAATTCCAAGATCATGCAATTGATGCAATAAAGCAATATTTCGTTCTGTATCATTTAGTAACAGGTTCTCGGTAATCTCCAACTCCAGATGCCGTGCTGGTAAGCCTGTGCGGGCAAGCACTTGCTGTACCAATTCCAGCAGATTCGGTTGTTGCAATTGCCGCGCAGACAGATTCACCGCCATCGTAATATCACTAAGCCCTGCATCCAGCCAGGTTTTTGCCTGTAGGCAAGCCTGTTCCAGCACCCAACTGCCAATAGGTATAATTAAGCCATTCTCCTCAGCCAAAGTAATAAACTCACCTGGCATAACGAAACCATGTTGAGGGTGATGCCAGCGCAATAACGCCTCCATACCGTTAATCCGTCCCCGCTGCAGATCCTGTTGAACCTGGTAGTAGGGGATCAGCTCGTTATTTGCCAAGGCATTGTGGAGATCGTTCTCCAGCATTAAATGACGTTCAGCGCCGGCATTCATGCTTTGAGAGTAGAAGTGGTAGCCATTACGACCTGCATCTTTGGTGCGGTACATAGCGGTGTCAGCATTTTTTATTAGCTGTTCCGGACTCTCGCCATCTCCAGGATAGATTGCCGCACCGACACTAAAAGTTACATGCAGGCGGTGCTGGTTGATGTTGAATGGCTGGTTAAAAGTTGCGATGAGCTTTTGTACAACCTTTTCCACATCCTGGCGTTGCGCCACCTGGGATAGCAGCACAGTAAATTCATCGCCGCCAAATCTGGCCACGGTATCATCCTTGCGCACGATGTCGCTTAACCTCTGAGCCGCAGCTTGCAGCAGCAAATCACCAATGTCATGTCCAAGGCTGTCATTGATTGTTTTGAATCGATCCAGATCGATAAATAACACCGCTAACATTTGGTTATTGCGCTTTGCATGTGACTGCGCCTGCTCAAGACGGTCATGAAACAAGCGCCGATTAGGCAGGCCAGTCAAAGCATCATGATAGGCCTGATACTCAATGCATGCCTCTCGCTCTTTCTGCTCGGTGATGTCAATGAACAACGCTACATACTGGTTCTTCCCACTCTCATCATCAGGCAGTGCGCTAATGGTCATCCATTGCGGATAATCCTCACCGTTTTTACGCTGATTCCACAGCTCACCATGCCATTGGCCTCTGGTGGTTAGACTGTGCCATATCTCCTGATAACGTTCCGGCTGCTCTTTATCAGACCGAAGCAGTTGTGGCGAATGCCCCACAACATCGGCTTGTGAATAGCCGGTTATGGTGGTGAAAGCAGGATTCACTACCTGAATCACACCTTCATTGTCGGTAATCATGACGCCTTCGGTGGTGCTGTTGAAGACCTCTGTCAGTTGCCGATTATGCCAACTCAATTCGTAACGCTGGAATGCCTCTGTTACATGTCCACGCAACAATGAGTCATCCCATGGTTTGGTCAGAAATTTGTAGATAGCCCCCTGATTAATAGCATCTGTAACGGCACTGAAATCGGCATAGCCACTCAGTACAATGCGGATGGTTTCAGGAAAATGCTGGCTTACCTCGCCAAATAGCTCAGAACCAGTCATTCCTGGCATGCGCTGATCAGAGATAATCACATGAATTTTGTGCTGAGCCAGTATATCCAGGGCATCCTTACCACTGTCTGCGCAATAGATATTGTACCCATCCTGCTTCAGCGCACGGCGCATGGAAGACTGGATATTTCGTTCATCGTCTACTAGTAATAGATTACGTTGCATAACAAATTACTCCTGTAAGCGGCCGTCGGCCATCTATGTAAGCACCTCTATATTGGCCAAATGGCTCACTGTTTCAATCAATTTTTTATTGTCCACTGGCTTCTCAAGCACTGCATCTGCGCCCATTTTCAGCGCTTTTCTCAGTTCATCTACCGGCATTGCCGAGACCACAACAATCTTTTGCGTTTGCAGATGTTCAGTATTGCGCACAAATTTCAGTACTTCAAAACCATTGACACCAGGCATCTGTAAATCCAGTGTCATTACCGCAGGCCGGTGGCTGTAGATCAGTGACCCGGCCTGAAAACCGTCGGTAGCAACAGCTGTATCAAACCCGGCGCGGCGCAACACACGTACCATCGATTTGGCCATTGATGGTTCATCATCAACGATCAACACACGTCGGTTTGGTGGTTCTAATGTCTCTGGAACAGGCATGCCATGCGCCTGTAGAAAGGTAAGCAGATCCTCCGGTTGAACCCGATTATCACCCCGCCCAGGCAACTGGTAGGCATTCAACTGGCCGCGCTCGATCCAGCGAATTACGGTGCGTTGATTGACATCGCACAACCCAGCAATCTCACCGGTGGTTAAGCTCTTCTTTGGTATGTTCATGTTATCTCCACTTTTGCGACTTAATTATATTATAGGACTATTTTGACTTTCTTGCCTAGAGTTTGTATTTGGCACACTGGGTTTTTGCAGGTTTAAGAATATTGCCAGTCAGGCCGATAAGATGGCTATGAACACTTCATCACAGCGCCCACTTGAAAACTGGCAATTTATCCTGGCTTTGGTGATATTTTTCTCTGTAGCCACTTTTGCCATCCTGTGGCACATATCACGGCTGCAATCACAGCTGATTGAATCCACTGCGATAAACAATGCCCAATTGCTCACTAATGCGCTGGCTGAATTTCGCACACTCTATACGTCTGAAGTGGTTAAAACCGCCAAACAGTATGGCCTTGAAATCACCCATGACTACATAGCCAAGGGAAATGCAATTCCGCTGCCTGCTACATTAAGCATGTTGTTGGGAGAAAAGCTTGGGGAACGCACTTCAGGCAGTAAAACCTCGCTCTACAGCCCATATCCCTTTCCCTGGCGACAAGATACTGGTGGCCTGCGTGACCAATACATGGAAGAGGCGTGGCAATTTCTCAGCCAGAACCCGAACCAGCCATTTTATCGTTTTACGGAGCATGATGGACAACAGCAGCTCCGTTATGCCACTGCGGATCTGATGCGTTCAGACTGTATTCAGTGCCACAATAATCACCCTGACAGCCCCAAAAATGACTGGCAGGCAGGTGATCTGAGAGGGATTCTGGAAGTTGATTTGTCCCTGGATCAGGCAATCAAAGAGACCCAGGCAAATCTCCAGGGAACCATTGCAATTTTTGCTGGCATTGCCTTGTTGGCAATCATTGGTATTGGTGCTGTTACCCGTAAATTACATCATGCCTCAGCGGAATTGCAGCAGCGGGTGCAGGAACGAACGGCAGAACTGGCCAGTAAAACAAAGGAGCTGGAGCGTAGCAACCACGAACTCGACCAGTTTGCCTACGTTACCTCCCACGATCTCAAGGCACCACTACGTGCCATCGCCAACCTTTCCCAGTGGATTGAGGAAGACTTGGAGGAACGCATCACCCCCGGCATCCGTAAACAGATGGAATTAATGCGCGGTCGTGTCCACCGCATGGAGGCATTGATTGACGGTATCCTGCAATATTCACGGGTGGATCGTGTCATGGTAGATGTCATGGCAGTGGATGTCGGCGCGTTATTAAGAGAAATTGTTGCAGATTTGGCACCACCGGAGAGTTTCAGCATTGTGATTGCCCCAGATATGCCGGTGCTAGATGCCGCCAGGGTGCGCCTTTCTCAGGTTTTTGCCAACCTGATCAGCAATGCCATCAAATACCGTGCGCGGGATGATGGTCATGTGCAGGTATCGGTTAAAGATGAAGGCGCGTTCTACCGCTTTGATGTTGCTGATGATGGCCCCGGTATCGCCGCACAGCACCATCAACAGGTGTTCAAGATCTTCCAGACTCTGCAGGCACGCGATACGGCGGAAAGTACTGGTATTGGCTTAACCCTGGTAAAGAAAATCGTTGAAGAACAAGGCGGTGTGGTCGAGCTTGATTCCGCCGAAGGTGCGGGCAGTACTTTTAGTTTTACCTGGCCTAAACAACCGGAGGTTGATCATGCAGCTTGAGCATCCACTTGGCCAAGATGGCAATACAGAGCCGTTGCGCATACTGCTTATTGATGATGATGAGGTAGATCGCATGGCGGCACGGCGAGCCTTACAGGCGACCGGCATTGATACCACTCTGCAAGAGGCCATGAACACCGCCGATGGATTTGCAGCAGCACAGCATGGTGATTATGACTGTATCCTGCTTGATTATAATCTACCAGACGGCGATGGCTTAACACTGTTGCGCAAGCTCCGCACAGCGCAGATTGTAACGCCGGTAGTGATGATGACCGGTCAAGGCGACGAAGAACTGGCAGTGGAAATGCTGCATGCCGGTGCCAATGACTATTTACCTAAACGTAAACTAAAACCGGAAGTTCTACACCACACTCTACGTAGCGTCATGCATATTTTCCAAGTGGAGTCACAGCGCAAGGCAGTCCAGGAACAGCTAGCCGGAACTGGTGCCCGCCTGCAATATCTTATAGATAATAGTCCGGCGATTATCTATAGCGCTGTCCCCAGCGGCGATTTCAAAATGACCTTTGTCAGTGAAAACCTGCTCAACGTCCTGGGTTATGAACCACACGAAATGCTGGATGACATGAATTTCTGGATTGAACATATTCATCCTGATGATCGTTCTGCACTAATGCAACAACTCCCCAGACTGCTGTCAAACGGAGGGCAGCAAACCCATGATTACCGCTTTCGCCACCATGATGGTCACTATCTATGGATGCATGACACCATGCGTTTGGTCTGCGACAAAACAGGCCAACCATTGGAGTTGCTTGGTTCATTGCTGGATATTACTGAACGCAAAAAAATGGAGGGTGCATTACAGCAGGAGAAAGAGGAACAGCAAGTACTAATCCAGGAATTACATGAGGCACGGGAGCAGTTGTTGCAAAATGAAAAAATGGCTGCCATTGGTCAGCTTGCTGCTGGCGTAGCCCATGAGATCAACAACCCTATTGGTTATATCAATTCCAACCTGGGCACACTAAAACACTATGCCGATAACTTGATTGAATTGACCGATCTCTACCAAGTAGCTGAGATGTCTTTTGATGGGGCACACCAAGAGGTTCTCGAACTGATTCATAGCATCAAGAGTCGGATCGACCTGGATTATATCAGGGAGGATCTGCCAGACCTGGTGCGGGAATCTCAGGAAGGAGCTGAGCGGGTACGGCAGATCATCCAGAATCTCAAAGAATTTTCCCATGTGGGTGAAGCAGAATGGCAGTTGGCCGACCTGCATCACGGGCTAGATAGCACCCTCAACATCGTACACAATGAGATTAAATACAAAGCTGAAATTTGTAAAGAATATGGCAATCTTCCTCAGGTGGAATGTATTGCTTCACAGATCAACCAGGTCTTTATGAATATCTTGGTCAATGCTGCTCATGCTATCGAAAAACAAGGCACAATCACCCTGCGCACAGGCTGCGAAGATGGTGAAGTATGGGTACAGATCAGCGATACCGGCATCGGCATCCCGGCAGACAAGATTAAACACATATTTGAGCCTTTCTATACTTCCAAACCGGTAGGTGTTGGCACTGGGTTGGGGCTATCGCTCTCTTATAACATTATTAAAAAACATCATGGTAGGCTGGCTGTAACAAGTGATGTTGGCACAGGTACCAGCTTCACCGTCTATCTACCTATTAAGCGCGCAGATGAAGATCAGGCAGAGCAGTCAAACACCCAGCCAGAAGAAATACCATGCGGTTCAGGTGGGGACACATAGGGTAATTTATGATCAAGCAAACCACAGCCATCGAATCTGATTCAGCCAAGTCAATAGCAACACTGCTATTGGTTGATGATGAAACAAATATTCTCTCGTCACTCAAGCGGCTCTTACGCCCGCAAGGTTACCGTGTTTTCACCGCTACCGGTGGTGCTGAAGGGCTTAAACTACTGGCTAAGCAACCGGTTGACCTCATAATCTCAGACATGCGTATGCCAGAGATGGATGGTGCTGAGTTCCTTGCAAAGGCAGCCGGGCAGTGGCCCGACACAGTGCGCGTTTTGCTTACAGGCTATGCTGATCTAAGCTCAACAGTGGCGGCGGTAAACAAAGGTAGCATCTACCGCTATGTCAGCAAGCCATGGGATGATCTTGAACTCATTACGCTGGTTCAACAAGCGCTAAAACTTAAACGGTTGGAAGATGAAAAAATCAGACTGGAGGCACTCACTCAGAAACAGAACGAACAACTGACAGAGTTTAATGCCTCCTTGGAAAAGCGAGTGGAAGCCCGCACCGAAGAGTTGCGCCAGACTATGGGGTTTCTTGAACAAGCTAATGTTGCACTGAAAGATCAGTACACCACATCTGTCAAGATATTTGCCAATCTGATTGAATTGCGAGAAGGCATTGCCGGGGAATCCAGCACAGGCCATGCCCGCCGTGTGGCAGACCAGGCGCACCGACTGGGTATGGACATGGGACTGTCAGAAGAAGAGGCACAGGATTTACTCTTCGCCGCCTTGCTACATGACATAGGTAAAATTGCCCTGCCGGATGCCCTGCTCAAGCGCCCTTATGATGAGTTAACCGCCAATCAGCGTAAAGAGTTTGAAAAACACCCTGTACTTGGCCAGGCTGCTTTGGTTGCACTAGAGCCATTAAATACCTCCGCTGAGCTGATTCGCGCCCATCATGAACAGTTCAACGGGCATGGTTATCCAGATCAACTGCAAGGTAAACAGATTCCCCTTGGAGCGCGCATTCTTGCTGTTGTTGATGACTATAATGCGTTGTTGACAGGTGGTTTATCACGCCGCAGCTACAGCCCTGCGGAAGCGAAAAAATTTCTGCTTGAAGAACGTAACGAGCGCTATGATGGCAAGGTAGTTAACAGCTTTATCCAAATATTGGAAGCGGACAGCCCTGATACCAAAACTGCATCTGAGCAGTGCCTGAAATCAGCAGGGCTGGAAAATGGCATGCTGTTAACCCGTGATTTAATCGCCAATAATGGTGTGCTGTTACTATCTAAAGGGCATCTGTTAAACGATGAGTTGATTACCAAAATCAGCCAACTTGAAACGGCAGTGGGCTATGATCTTTTATTCCATGTGCAATTGCCCGAACCATAAGCCTGTGCAGAGCGGTTTTGTTCCTGTGACACGTCAGTAAGTTTTCTTTGTGACTTTGTAAGCCTGTGGCAAAATAGGTGCAACTCAATTGGAAACAAAAACTTCGCATGCAAGAGCAACGTGATAGCAAACCCCCTAGTACCAGCCTTGAACTTCTGGAACAGCAGGCGTCTGCTCTCCGTGCTGCAGCAATGGCCTATGCAGAGAATATCCCCCGGCTAAAGCGAGCGCGGCGTGGCCGGCGGTCAATGATCATTCTTTGCACCCTGCTGGTTATAGGGGTGATTGCATCTGGCTATTCGGCCTGGGGGCCTGGTGCGGATGATCCATCTGATGGCTTTATCTGGGGGCCGTTCTGCGGCTTAATGGCGTTGATGCTGATCATTGCCGTAGGTGGTTTTTTCATTATGGTGAACCGTATTCAGGGATTGAGTGAGATACCTGTAAGTCTGGCCAGAAGGCTGCGGGAAATTCATCGGCAGCATGAGGTTGAGCTGGGGCAATCCACTGAAGATGATAAACCTGATAATGAAGAGCTTACTGGCATCTATGCTGCTATTGCTGAGTATGTAGCGGAGCCGGCAGAGGTAGCCGATATTGTGGAGCAGGAACTGGATCAGATACAGCAAGCTGCTGCACTCTCTCAAACAGGTACAGCAACTTGACAAACAAGGATGCAACAGGATGTGCGTTTTGCCGCTTTATGCGGGCGCTGGCCTTTAGCTCTATTGGTGCTGCTGTTTGTGGCCTCACCGCCAGAGAGCTGGGGGCAGATCAGCAGACGGTCATGATTGCTGCCTTTTTTGGTGCTCTTGGATTGGTGTGCTGGGTGAACCGGAAGCGTGTGTAGGAGCGCCTTTAGGCGCGAAGAAAATAGCACCGTTTCCAGACAGACACTAAGTAGCTTCTTATGCACTCCCTACCAATCAACGATGTCATACCCGCCCTATGTGAGGCGCTGGCGTCTACCCCTGCGGCGGTGCTGTCTGCTCCGCCAGGTTCAGGTAAAACCACCGTCACCCCTCTGGTGCTGCTGGAACAACCCTGGCTACGAGGACAGTCTATCCTGCTGTTGGAGCCGCGCCGTTTAGCAGCCAGGGCATCTGCCATGCGTATGGCAGAACTGCTGGGAGAAGAGGTGGGTGAGACGGTTGGCTACCGGGTGCGGTTTGATAGTCGGGTCTCCAGGAAGACCAGGATAGAGGTAGTGACGGAGGGTATTCTGACCCGTCGGTTACAGAGTGATTCAGAGCTGGCTGGAGTTGGGCTAGTGATCTTTGACGAATTCCATGAGCGCAATCTGCAGGCTGATCTTGGACTGGCATTCTGCCTGGATATTGCCCATGGCCTGCGGGATGATCTGCGCCTGTTGGTGATGTCTGCCACTCTGGACACAAAGGCGGTGTCGGCCCTGCTGGGCAATGCTCCAATTATTACTGGTGCAGGCAAATGCTACCCTGTTGAAAGATATTATCTTGATGCGACCCCCAATGGCCGGATAGCTGATGTTGCGGTGCGTGGTGTGCGCAGAGCGTTATCAGAACAGCAGGGTGATATGCTGGTTTTTCTGCCTGGAGCGGGGGAGATCAGCTCAGTTGCTGCGGCCTTGGGGACTGAACTGGATGGAATTGAGGTCTGCCCCCTGTATGGTGATCTTAGTCGCGAGGCTCAGGATCATGCCATTCGGCCTCACTCAGGAGGGCGCCGCCGGGTGGTGTTGGCTACTTCCATTGCCGAGACCAGCCTGACCATCGAAGGTATCCGCACTGTGGTAGATGTGGGGTGGTCACGCCTGCCAGGATTTGATCCCAATACCGGCCTAACCAGGCTGGAGACGATGCGTGTATCACGGGCAGCAGCGGATCAGCGTGCTGGTCGTGCTGGACGGTTGGAGCCAGGTGTCTGTTACCGGCTCTGGACTGAATCGGAGCAGGCTGGTCTTCAATCCCATACTCCACCGGAGATCATGGATGCTGATATGGCACCGCTGGTGCTGGAGCTAGCGCAGTGGGGGCTATCCGATCCAGCTGCTTTGAAATGGTTGGATGCCCCTCCAGTTGGGGCTTTTGCCCAGGCCAAAGAGCTGTTGCAAGGTTTGGATGCACTGGATAGTCATGGCCGAATTACCTTGATGGGCAAAGGAATGGCTGGACTTGGATTGCACCCGCGATTGGCCCATATGTTGTTGCTGGCAAGGGAGCGAGGGCAGGGAGAGATGGCAGCTGATTTAGCTGCGCTACTCTCAGAGCGGGATCTGCTTCCGCGTGTTGCAAGGGAGACGAAACCAGTTGATCTGGAGCAGCGATTACAATTGCTTAATCTCTGGCGGGAGAAAGGCAAATCTGCGGCAAGAACAGCAGGCGTAGATCATGTTGCTTGCAGCCGGGTAGACAAGGCGAGTCGGCAATGGCGAAAAGGCCATAGACCGGTGCAAACAGCTACAGCAAATCCTCTCTCTATAGGGGCCTTGCTAGCCAGCGCCTACCCGGATCGGATAGCCCAACGCCGCAGTGGGGCGCTAGGTGGTTATCTACTCTCATCTGGTCGTGGAGCAAAGTTACCAGAAGGTGATGTGCTGAGTGGCTGCAACTATCTTGTTGCTGCTCAATTGGATGCCGGTCGTAGTGAAGGGCGGGTATTCCTGGCAGCATCGGTTGAGTTGGCTGAGCTTAGAGAGACCCAGAATAACCGCATTAACCGGATAGAGGTTGTGCAGTGGGATACCCGGGCCAAGGTGGTGGCTGCCAGGGAAGAAGAGCGCCTTGGGGCGCTGGTGCTATCTACCACACCTATAAAGAAAATTAACCCAGAAGCCTTGATTACAGCGATGCTTGATGGTGTTCGGCAGATGGGGCTGGAGGTGCTGCCTTGGACTGACAAGGCCAGAGACTGGCAGGCAAGGGTACTGTCACTGCGTCATTGGCAGCCAGATGCAGGTTGGCCTGATGTTTCGCTGGAAGCGCTGATGCAGAGCCTGGAGCAATGGTTGCCCCCTTGGTTGAACGGTCTCTCCCGCCGTGATCACCTGAGCCGACTGGATATGCTGAAAATCCTGCACAGCACTCTTGACTGGCAACAGCAGAAGATTCTGGATGAAATAGCACCAACCCATATCCAGGTTCCCAGTGGTTCCTTTAAACAGCTCCAATACAAACCAGGGGAACCACCAGTTCTCGGAGTACGGTTGCAGGAGATGTTTGGATTGGCCGATACGCCAACCGTATGTCGGGGGCGTGTGCCGGTAATGTTACACCTGCTGTCACCGGCTCAGAGACCTATCCAGGTGACCCAGGATCTGCGGGGGTTCTGGGAGCGAACCTATGTGGAAGTAAAGAAGGAATTAAAGGGGCGTTATCCCAAACACTATTGGCCGGATGACCCGTGGGCAGCAGAACCCACGGCCAGAGTGAGGCCAAAACGGTAATTTTGCTCCCTGATTAAATTAACTTTTTATGCGGGATGGCTTATTTAGACGAGCCTCCGCAGCCTCCAACTCAGCAGGAGAGTTGACATTAAAAAATGCCTCTGGCTGATCGGAGAAATCAGTTAGTGCCGGTTGCTGTTGCTGTACCCAGTAACCCAGCCGCCGTTCTCCAGATTCCAGGTAGGTAAGTATAGCGGGTAGCAGCTCACGCCGTATCAGGGCAAAAACCGGCTGCAGGCGCTGACCATCATGAGCGGTACTGATATTGGCACCTTCTTTGTTGAGCTGTGATAACAGGCGTGCAACCAGGTCTTTTGGTATCCAGGGACCATCACAGGGGACGCTGAGAATATAGTCGCTGTCACAGGCCTGGATTGCGGCCGCCATGCCTGCCAGCGGGCCGGCAAAGTCTGCAATCTTATCTGTAATCACGGGATGGCCGTAAACCTGATAGCTGGCCAGGTTGCGGTTGGCATTGATTAGTACCTCATCTACTTGAGGCGTGATGGCATCCAGCACGTATTCAATCATGCTCCGACCGTTTAGGGGCAATAATCCCTTATCGTTACCGTCCATGCGTCTTGAGCGTCCGCCGGCAAGAATGACGCCAGTAATGGAGATGTTGTTTTGCTGCAAGAATTGATCCTTTGGATACCTGTTGATGTCCTGTATTAAAGCATAGCGCACAGTGTTTATGTAACAGCTACTTTCTAGGACAATAGTTCCGGTGCAATGAGTGGGCAGATGCAATAATCAAGGCTACAATTACGGCATATGGCTGGTCACACCCCTAAATATGATCGAAAGTCCCTGTTATTGAGGCTGATTACAGGTCTGTCACTGTTTCTGTTGCTGTTTATATTCAGTGAAATCATTATGCATTTTGCGATTAAAAAAAAGGAATTTGACAGCGTTATCCTGAATGCTGCCGGACGTCAACGGATGTTGACCCAGAGATACAGTCGGGAAGTAAATATGGCGTTGATTGCCCTGGCAACCTCAGACGGGCGCAAACTGCTTGAATTCAAGGCGAAGAGCGAGAAGACCGCAGAGCTATTTGAAAGAACCCACATGGCCTTCATGGGCTCAGGCACTATCATGGTGATGGAGGAGAAAATAGCAATCCCGGCGCAAACAGATCCTCGTATTCGCCGGCAGTTGGCAAGCGCCTTTCAGGCATGGCAGCAATTGAAGCATGAAGTATCGCTAGCCCTGCAGTCGCACAAAACAGCGCTTGCGGGTAATGAAAATCTATACCGAATCCAAACCCAGACAGAGGTAACCAATAGCCTTATGAATCAGGCAGTGCTCATGATTCAGCAGGACAGTGAAAAACGTCTTGATGAGGTCAAGTTCTACCTGGGTATAGTGTTATTTGGCGGGGTTATTTCATTCTTCGTGGTGCTGATATTTGTTGACCGCCGGGTTATCACCCCCTTGGGAAAAGTCACGCGACGTGCCTATGTTCTGGCTGCTGAAGCACAATCTGCCAACCATGCAAAATCTGAATTCATATCACGTATGAGTCATGAGTTGCGTACACCGCTAAACGCCATTCTCGGATATGGACAACTGCTACAGTTGGATGATGACAATCTGAATGACAACCAGCGGGAAGGTATAGGGTATATCCTGGATGGAGGCAAACATCTGTTGACTCTCATCAATGAGGTACTGGATATTGCAAAAATGGATGCCAATGAAATGGAGTTCTCTATTGAGCCGGTCTCTATGGGATATGTCCTGAGTAATTCTTTAGCGCTAATACGACCCCTGGCAGCTAAAGAAGGAGTGACTATTCGTGAGGCTGCAACCGATGCGCCTTGGGTTCAAGCTGATATCATTCGCCTGAAGCAGGTGCTGGTCAACCTGTTAAGTAATGCGGTTAAATATAATCGCATGGGGGGAGAAATTACCATTGGTTTTTCTGAAACGCCGGGGCAACGAATACGTACCAGCATAACTGATACTGGAATCGGCATCGCATCCAAGGCGCAGTCCAGGTTATTCGAGCCATTTCAGCGAGTGGAGCTTAGAGAGAAGAACGTTGAAGGTACAGGTATCGGTTTAACGATAACCAAAAAAATAGTAGAGACTATGGGTGGAGAAATTGGGTTTGAAAGTGTACATGGCAAAGGCAGCACCTTTTGGTTTGAGTTGCCAGCTGCGCAACCGATCGTAGTAAAGGATGAAGATGCCATCCTGATCACGGCAAAAAAACTGGCACCTAATGAAACGGTATCCGGGGTGAAGATTCTCTACATAGAGGATAATTCTACCAATTTGCAGTTGGTACAGCAGGTTTTCGAACTGATGTGTGATGTCAACTTTTTATCTGCGACTAATGCTGAGCAAGGTATTGTGATCGCAAGAGAAGAGCAGCCGGATCTTATTTTTATGGATATCGGTCTGCCTGGAATGAGCGGCATTGAGGCGTTGGCGGTTCTATGCAATGATCCTAAAACGGCCAGTATCCCGGTAGTTGCGGTGAGTGCCTATGCTATGCAGGAGCAGATTGATAAAGGCCTCCATGATGGCTTTGCTGACTACCTTACGAAACCGTTACAGGTTGATGATCTGATCAACGTGGTTTCCAAACATGCGCCGAAAAATAAACTTAAATAGCCGCAGCGCAACTCACTCTTGGAGGTAAGGCGCTAATATCTGCCAACAAATTATTTGCTGGTTCTGCATGTCGTTTGGTAATGATTTGTATTTCCGGTAACAGCATTGAAAAGTACTGCATCAGACCGGGATCAAAATGTTTGCCACTTTCTGACTCCATGTGAGCCACGGCCTTATCAATTGGCCAGGGTTTTTTGTAGGGCCGCTCAGAAGTCAAAGCGTCAAAAACATCCGCTATCGCTGTAATACGTCCGACCATGGGTATTCCTTCACCACTTAGGCCATTAGGGTAGCCACTGCCATCCCATTTTTCGTGATGAGTCAGGGCGATACTGTGTGCTATAACCAGCAAATCAGAATCATCCCCTGAGAGTATTCCAGCGCCAATCTGTGCATGGGTCTTCATTATTTCCCATTCATCAGGCGTAAGTTTGCCGGGCTTCAGGAGGATATTGTCCGGAATGCCTATCTTGCCTATGTCGTGCATTGGTGCGGCGTTCAGTAGCAGATCACATTCGTCTTCATTCATGCCGATGGCTTTGGCAAACAAGACTGATATCTGACTCATACGGATAATATGCTGCCCGGTTTCGTCGTCACGGTATTCTGCTGCCCGGCCTAGCCGACGCACGATCTGCAAGCGGCTGGCGAGTAGTTGCTGCTGGGCTTTCTGCAACTCTTGAGTTCGTTCATGAATACGTTGGTCGAGTATTTCATTCTGATGCAACATAAACTTATGTGCCAGCTGCACTTCAAGTAGATTTCGTACCCGTGACAGTAATTCTTTTAGATCAAATGGTTTGGTCACATAATCTCTGGCACCGCAATCCAGCGCCTGCTGGCGAAAATGCTGTTGTTGCTGTGCAGTTAATACCAGGATAGGAGGTAGTTCCCCATCAGTCATAGCTTTGAGCTGAGTCATGACCTCATAACCATTCATGTGGGGCATATTGATGTCCAGCAGGATTAAATCGCTATGATGTTGTCGGTATAATTTTGCTACCTGGTGTGGATCCTGGGTGGAGATGACATTGGAATAGCCGGATGTTGTCAATATCCTTTCAAGGAGTATGGCATTTGTTTCTTCGTCGTCTACCACCAGAATATTGGCTGATTGAAGGTTAGTGTTCATTGCTATGGTTTTGTCCATGTGTCCAGATCCAAGGATTGTTGTGTGACCACTCGTTACGGTTATCGGCCATGGTGATTATTTATTTAACAGGCGTTATTGATAGTTCGTAATTTTTGCTTTCAGTTTTAATTCAGCTCCCTTACATAAACTTGTTGGTAACTGCTAACAGTCCAGGTTGGGGAGGTGATCATGCTGGTGCAGCACAGAGATGTAAGAACAGCTTCCAAGGTGTTGGTATGGGATTTCCCGGTCAGGTTTTTCCATTGGTCTTTGGCAGGTTGTTTTGTTACGGCGTGGCTTACTCGTGACAGCCGCTATCTGGATATCCATGTATTTGCCGGGTATTTGATGCTGGGGCTGATTCTATTCCGGCTGTTGTGGGGTTTTATTGGTAGCCCTTATGCGCGTTTCAGTAATTTTGCCTTTGGTCTGGTTGAGGTGCTGGGTTACCTGCAAGGGGTGTTACACAGACGGCCACCGCATTTTCTTGGGCATAACCCAGCGGGTAGTTGGGCTATTTACTTGTTGCTGGGTTTGGGGTTATTGATTACCACTACCGGATTGCTGGTGCTGGGTGGCGAGGAGCGGCATGGTCTCTTCGCTGGTCTGCTGAGTTTCTCTCAGGGAGATGTGGTTCACCAAATCCATGAATTACTGGCTTGGTTAATGCTGGGCATGGTCGTTGTCCACCTGTTTGGCGTGCTGGTGGAGAGCCTGCTGCATAAAGAGAATCTGGTGCAGGCCATGGTGACTGGGTACAAGCCATCTTTAGAGCCTAAGACTTCTGTGGTTTCTCACTGGAAAACTGCCACCTTTATGCTGCTTGTCATGATTACGGCTGGCAGCTATTGGTTTTACGGCTACCTAATTGATACCCAGGAACACCCCTATCGGCCGTTCATAGGTCCACAGCTTGCGGATCATGCTTGGTGGCGGGATGAGTGTGGCTCCTGTCATCTTGCTTTTCACCCAAGTCTGCTGCCAGCTCGTTCCTGGAAGGCCATGATGGACGGTCAGGCATCCCATTTTGGAGAGGATCTATTTCTGGAACAGGATGCGGTGCAGGAGATTGAATCCTTTCTAATGGAGAATGCGGCTGAACAGGAACCAACTGAGGCGGCCTGGCAAATAAACCGCAGCATCCCAAACACACAGGCCCCTCTGCGTATCACCGAAACTTCTTTCTGGTTAGAGACACATCAGGGGATTGCAGATGCAACATGGCAACAGCTAACTGTTAGTAGCAAGGCCAATTGTGCTGCCTGCCATCTGGATGCGGATGAGGGTACTTTTGAAGATGCTGCTATGCGTATTCCCGTTCAGCTTTAATTCAGCTCTCTTCCGTAAACTTATTACTAAGAGCAAACAAAACCGCTAATGCTCTATTCAACATATAAAGATGAGGTCGCTATGAACAGAACAAATATCACTATCGCAATGTTGCTGCTTGCAATTCCGTTTTATGCACAGGCTGATGCAGTGTCGACTCTGGAGAAGCAATACAGTTCTCAAGGTGCAGGCAATTTTAGTGCGGCTGCCGGGCAGAAATTATGGAATCAAGGTTTTATAGATGCCAAGAGTGGTAAAGAGCGTAAATGCATCATCTGTCATACCACTGATCTTACACAGGCAGGTAAACATGAGCGTACAGGGAAGGTGATTAAGCCCATGGCACCATCGGTAAATCCAGAACGACTGACAGATCTTAAAAAGATTAAAAAATGGTTTGTCCGTAATTGCAAATGGACTATTGGACGAGAGTGCACAGCGCAAGAAAAAGGTGATGTGCTGGCATATTTGAAGAGTTTATAACTAATGAGAGAGGTGAGAGATGAATAGTAAATTACACAAGGCATTTGGAGCTGCACTGGTAATGGCTACAGTAAGTATGTACGGTGTGGCATTAGCTGATGATGAGCACGGGGGTGGCCTCCTGGAACGCTGGTTTGGCACCAGCAAAAGCAAACCTGGGGTGGCTCAGGTTAACAACCCTCAGTATCTTGAGGAGTGTGGCAGTTGCCACTTCCCATATCAACCTGGTTTGTTGCCAGCACGTTCCTGGGTAAAACTGATGGCAGGGCTGGAGGATCATTTTGGTGAGAATGCTGAGTTACCATCTGAGGATGCAGATTTGCTTAGGGATTATCTGGTGAAGAATGCTGCCGATCAGTCAGATCATAAGCGCTCAAGAAAGATCATGAAATCGCTGCACCCTGGTGCGATACCGTTGCGCATATCCCTGACTCCATATTTTATTCATGAGCATGATGAATTGCCACGCAAAATGGTGCAGGACAACCCATCTGTAGGTTCCTTTAGTAATTGTAATGCCTGCCACACAAAGGCGGCTAAAGGGTCTTTTGAAGAAAATGAGATCAATATCCCAGGCTTCGGCCAGTGGGAAGATTGAGCTGTAACATAGAGCTATGCGTAAGACGCTTACCATATTTTTAGCTTGCCTCCTGGCCAGTTTCTCCTTTGCCAGTGATGATGATTATGACCATGAGGAGGTGCGTGCTCTGGTTGAGGCTGGTGTTATCCTCCCTCTGGAGCAGATCCTGGAGCGGATGTGGGAGGAACACCCTGGCCGTATCCTGGAGGTGGAGCTTGAACGTGAGTATGGGCGCTATGTTTATGAGATTGAGCTATTGGATGAAAAGGGCCGGGTATGGGAGCTGGAGTATGATGCTGCAAATGGTGAGTTTCTGGAAAAGGAGCGGGAGGAATAACTCATGCGTTTGTTACTGGTAGAGGATGACAAGATCCTGGCCGATCATCTGAGTGCTGATTTTTCCCGACATGGTTTTGCAGTGGATCGCGCTGATAATGGCGTAGATGCTGAATTCATGGGGGACATGGAGCCGTACGATATGGTGATTCTGGATCTGGGATTGCCTCAGCGTTCGGGGTTAGAGGTACTGAGAAATTGGCGGCAACGCCAGAATCGAGTGCCGGTAATTATCCTTACCGCTCGTGGTGCATGGCATGAGAAGGTAGAGGGCTTTAAGGCTGGGGCTGATGATTATCTGGGTAAGCCTTTTCACACCGAAGAGTTATACGTTCGGGTGCAAGCCCTGATTCGCCGCAATCATGATATGGCAGGTCAAGAGATTAAGAGCAGTGGCCTGACTCTTGATGAGGAGCGCCAGCAGGTTATTTTACCAAGTGGTGAATGCTTAGATCTCACTGGCACCGAGTTTCGCCTGTTACGCTATTTCATGCTACATCCAGGGAAGATTCTGTCAAAGACCAGGCTAACAGAACACGTCTATGATCAGGATTTTGACCGGGATAGCAATCTGATTGAGGTATACGTACGGCGGTTGCGGGACAAAATTGGTAGCGGCTGTATCACCACACGGCGGGGGCAGGGATATATCTTTATGCACCAGGATATATGAATTCTCTACAGCGGCGGTTGCAGTTGTGGCTTACCCTGAGTCTGGTATTGCTTATGGGATTGTTGTGGCTGGCTGGCAGCATGGCTGTACGTGTGTTGGGAGAAGATCTGATTAGTTCCCGCCTGGAGCATGACGGAGAAAATCTGCTGGCGGCTATGGAGTTTACTGATGCAGCGCAGCCTCAAGTGCGGTTGAAGCGCCTTAATCCTATCTATATGCAACCTTTCTCAGGGCACTATTACACTATTCGTTTAGCAGATGGTTCGTTGCAGAATTCACGCTCTCTCTGGGATCAGGCACTCGAAGTTCCGCCGTTACAGCCGGGAGGTCACAGCCAGTGGCGGGTATCCGGCCCTGCCGATCAAAGACTGTTGGTGTGGGCCAGGCACTTTCAAAAACAGGGGCATGGTTTTACCCTGGCGGTAGCTGAAGATCTTACACCACTGGAGGAGCATCTTTCCCTGTTTCAATGGTTGTTTGCCGGACTCGCTATTGGCGTGCTTGCTATCTTGTTACTGGTGCAGAGGCAGGTGATAAAGAATTCATTTCAACGGCTTGATGTGGTGCGGGCAGACATTGAGCGTCTTGGGCAGGGGGAGGCCGGGAGTTTGTCTGAGGATGTACCAACAGAGGTATTGCCGTTGGTGCAAGAGTTTAATCGGTTGCTGGAGTTGTTGGCTCAGCGGCTGGAGCGTTCCCGTAATTCGTTGGGTAATCTGGCTCATGCCCTTAAAGGGCCGCTCAGCCTGCTGGTGCAATATCTGGATGGCAAGACTCAGGATGACCAGTCTACTCGGCACACCCAGGCGCAAGACCAGGTTGAACGCATTCGCCAATTGATGGAGCGGGAGTTAAGGCGGGCCAGCCTGGCTGGTAGTGGCTCTCCTGGGCAGCATTTCAATGCGCAAAATGAGTTGCCGGATTTAGTGGGGGCATTGCAGCAGATCCACACCAGCCGTGAAATCGATATACAGTGGCAGGTGGTGGCAGATATTCCATCATTCGGTGATCGCGAGGATATGCTGGAACTGCTGGGCAATCTTCTGGATAACGCCTGTAAATGGGCGACCAGCCAGGTGCGATGTCACATATCAAGGGGGGAGGGCGTTACCATAACTATTGAAGATGACGGGCCAGGTCAGTCTGCCGAAGGATTGGAGAAAATGGCTCAGCGCGGCATTCGACTGGATGAGACCAAAGAAGGGCATGGGTTGGGGCTGTCCATTGCCAGAGACATAGTTAAGCTTTATAACGGCGATATGCAGTTTAAAAGCTCCCAAGGCCTTGGTGGGTTATGTGTGGAAATCAGACTGAGATTGCCAGGGATTCAAAGATGAAAATCTGTCTTGTAGGTGGTGCTGTTCGTGATCGACTGCTTGGGTTGCCCGTAAATGAGCGTGACTGGGTGGTTGAAGGAGCGACTGATGATGAGATGCTGGCTGCGGGGTTTCGGCGTGCAGATGCGGATTTCCCGGTATTTCTGCATCCTGATACGAGAGAAGAGTATGCCCTGGCCCGTACCGAACAAAAAACCGGGCCTGGTTATAAAGGCTTTGTGGTTAATGCTGAACCCAGTGTCACCCTGGAGCAGGATCTGGCTCGCCGCGACCTCACCATCAACGCCGTAGCAGAGGATGAACAAGGGCAGCTGATTGATCCTTTTGATGGTCAGGGTGATTTAAAGCAACAGGTCTTGCGCCATATTACCCCTGCCTTTGAGGAAGACCCGGTGCGGGTGCTGCGAGTGGCTAGGTTTGCAGCACGTTTTGGCTCCCTGGGGTTTGAGGTTGCACCAGAGACCAAGGCACTGATGTGCAAGATGTCAGCTTCAGGTGATCTAGGAACCATTAAACCTGAGCGGCTTTGGCAGGAGATGAGTAAGGCCCTGAGAACAGATCAACCCTGGCGGTTTTTTGCGGTGTTGCATGATTGTGGTGCTTTGGCAGTGTTGATTCCTGAGCTTGATGCGGCCATAAAAGCTGCCAGCCCACTTAACCACCTGCGAAATGCCACTATGCAAGGTGGTAACCGGGCTGTTCGATTTGCCACGCTAATGTACAGCGTTATAGCTGAAGGTGAGTCCTTATTCGATCTGTGCAATAAATTGCGAGTGGAACGCGATTGCATGGAGTTGCTGGAGTTGCTGGTACAGCTTGGCCCTGATTTTGTCTCTGCTGGCAATGCTGGTGCGGAAGGGTTGCATGGGTTACTGGTAGCGGTAAAGGCGTTGCAACAGCCCGAGCGTTTCCGTAACTTCATCCTGGCTTGCACTGCAATCTGGCCAGATGAGGCAGAAATCACGACTCAGCGGTTAAATCATGCCTTGGAGGCTATGCAGGGAGTTGACCCGAAAGAGCTGTTAGCAGAGGGTTTTAAAGGCCAGGAGATAGGTGATGAATTGGCTCAGCGACGGGTTAAGGCTATTAAAGCTCGATTGGATAGTTAAACTATCGTGCCCACCTTACGCATCTGGTTCATCTGCATCTTCCTGCTACTAACCGCATGCACTCAACAACCTCCAGAAGATGCTATTCGCATGGGCCTTGCCACAGCTCCGGCAAACCTTGATCCTCGTTATGCAACCGATGCCACTTCTACCCGAATAAACCGTCTGCTATACCGACAATTAGTAGATTTTGATAATAGTAGTCGACCTGTTCCTGCACTGGCAGAATGGCAGCGAGTTACCCCGATTCATTACCGCTTTACCCTCCAAATAATAGATCGAGCTTTTCATAATGGTGATCGCCTCACCAGTGCTGATGTGAAAGCGACCTATGACTATATCCTGGATCAGGATAATGCCTCGCCTCACCGGTCGGTACTTTCCATGATTGAACGTATTGAGGTTGATGGTGAAGATCAGATTGATTTCTATCTCAATCGGGCTGATGCACTGTTTCCGGCTTATCTTGCAATTGGCATCCTGCCAGCAAACCTTATCGCCAAAGTACACCCCTTCCAGAGCCAACCTGTTGGTAGCGGCCCTTTTCGCTTTCTGGATTGGCCGGAAGAGGGTCGATTGGTGCTGCAACGGGTCAAAGATGGTCAGCAGTTTGAGTTTCTCAAGGTACATGAAGCAACTGTTCGTATCCTGAAGTTGCTGCGTGGTGAGATTGATATGGCCCAGAATGACCTGTCACCAGAACTGCTGGTCTATCTGGCTGAAAAAGAGGGGATTAAGGTTGAGCAGACGGGTGGTTCAAATTTTTTCTATATTGGGTTTAATCTACAGGATCAGGATACGGGGCAACTTGCGGTTCGTCAGGCTATTGCCTATGCGATTGATCGGGCAGCTATTATCAAGCATGTGATGCAGGGTGGGGCGCAACCGGCACAGGCGATGTTTCCATCATCCCATTGGGCGGGGGAGCAGGATCTCACCCCATATAGCCGTGATCTGAACAAGGCCAGGGCGCTACTAAGTGGGTCAGGCTATGATGAGGCTAATCCGTTAAAGCTGGTCTATAAGACCTCCAGTGACCCCTTCCGGGTGCGATTGGCCACAGTAATCCAGAGCCAGTTGGCAGATGCAGGAATTGAGGTTGACCTACGCAGTTATGATTGGGGAACGGTGTATGGTGATATCAAGGCTGGCCGCTTTCAGCTTTACAGCCTTGCCTGGGTGGGGATCAAAACCCCGGATATCTTCCGTTATGTGTTTCACAGTGACTCTATTCCGCCGGTTGGGGCCAACCGGGGCCGGTTTAAGAATGCAGAGGTTGATCAATTGATCGAACAGGCTGAGGCGTCAGTCGATGCCATTGAACAGGCCCGTCTCTACCGCCAGTTGCAGGCGTTGTTGTTACAGGAGTTGCCCTATGTGCCCTTATGGTATGAGAACCAGGTATTTGTGAGCCGTGATGACATTCAGGGGTATCATCTGGCGAGTGATGGGAATTATGATGGTTTGCTGGAAGTGAGTAAGATATGGTGAGGGTATGCATTCCCGCAGGAAATCATACAAATTAGTGTTGGCAAATGGAGAGGGAGTATGGGCAGGAGTAATCCCACCTCATTCTGCTCCTGCGCTCATGGCGCCTTGTAATCCTGCTCAGAAGCTAGAATCTGCATATAAATATTCTTTGGGTGTTCTTGTAATCATCTCCATACCCTTCCTATCCCTCTTATAAGCGTCTTTCTTTATGGTGCCAAATTTGTAATATATGCACCTCATTGGAATATACTAAATAACGCACAATATAATTACCCGTTATTAAGTCCCGTATCATTTCTGGATCTGGAGCTTCTTCAACGCCCACACCTACAAGCGGAAAAGTTTTTAATTGTTTTATCTTTCTCTTGATAGTTTGAGCCACCCGCTGTGCTGCTTGAGGATTCTTTTCTTCTATAAACTCTCTCAAACGAACCAAGTCATCAATAGCTTCGGGGGTATATCTGATTTTCATGCTTTTGGTGGCTTCAGCTCATTCGCTGTTCCCCAGCTTTCAAGCCATTCATTCACTTCACCTTCTTCTACTAAATTACCTGACTTTACGGATTCAATAGCAACGAGCGTTTCTGCCCATCGTTGCTCTCCAATATTTTTGCGTTCTATGAACTCTTTAATTGCTTGATTTATTAAGTAATTTTTACTTCTATCCAGCTTGATCGCCAAACTTTCAAGTGGACTTTCTATTTCAGGTTGCAACCTAATGCTTGTAACACCCATGATCTCACCTTCGCATGTAATATTATGTATTACATTGTAGCCCGCTTTGCAGATAATGCAATTTCGGTATAAATTCTTACCGTGGAAAAATGTCCGTGCTGATTGCTTTTTTGTGTGCCCGGCATGGGCATGATTTCATGGGGTGTAAGTTCCCTGTACATAGTCGGATCTTAGCCAAGAATTCCAAATATGACCATATATTGCAGCAGTCATATGGTTTTATAGAAGCTGCAGTCTAAATGGTGCCCACCCAGAAACGGTGCTGTTTTCTTCGCGCCTGAATGCGCTCCTACAAAATCCATGAGGATAGCAATATATTGGTATACCCTCTGGGGCACAAGGGAGCGGTTGGTAGCCGCGAATGATTTTGGCACGGTGTTTCTATTTGCTGCTGCACTGGTAACTTACTGATTTATCAGTATAATTTTACGTTTTCCTTAGATATGCGGAAATGCTGGTTTTGTGGTATGTTGAGCCATACGCGGTCAAATTAGCAGGAATGATCAGGAGTTGACAGAGGGATAGTGGCCGTACCCTCTTTGAAGACCCCCAATTGATTTAGACTGCAGCCTTTATAAAAGTAATATAGTTGCTGCAGTCTAATGTACTGTTATGCTTTGAAAACATGATACGAACTGTGATTGTTTATACAGAGATATTGCCATTTAAAAACTGAACCGGAGGTTGAGGTGAATAGAGAGGAATTAAATAGACTGACAACCTATCTAGAGGAAAATACAAGGGCAGATAAAGTTTCTGGAATAGAATTTATTGATCCAAGAAATTTTAGAGAAAAAGTCAGGGGCAAGCAGAATTATGTTGTTTTTGGAAGAAGAGGTGCTGGAAAAAGCACGCTTTTAAAAACTTTAAATAAATATGAAAACTCATTGACTATTTATGTAAACC
>UOFX01000006.1_pt1 | contig 115573 bp, 123 predicted proteins | sample 1989101 | NCBI WGS metagenome assembly UOFX01 (sample SAMEA4712195, study PRJEB27164) | hydrothermal vent metagenome | biome: marine basaltic hydrothermal vent biome; feature: marine hydrothermal vent; material: mineral | place: Pacific Ocean | collected 2011-06-14/2011-07-23 | depth 1719 m
GCCTTGGCTTGGGTGAGATCAACGGCAGCTCTGGTTTTGATATCCATACGTCCCAGAGTGATCTCCAGAAGCTCTCGGATGTCTGGCTCATCGTCAACGATGAGGGCGAGGGGGGTGGTCATTCGTTGAATACCTTCTTTCTTAGTCCAGAGAAACTTATATGGAAGCAACTACCGCCTGTTGGAACTGGGGTGTATTCCAGCCTGACCCGGTTAGATTCGCTTAGTTCTTTGGCGATGTACAGGCCCAAACCGGTGCCAGTGGTGTGGGTTGTGAAAAACGGTTCAAATATCTGCCGTGCAATACCGCTTTTTATGCCTGGGCCGTTATCAATGACATCAATATAACCTCCCCCAGATTCTGGGAAAATGCCGCTATTAATTTGTAGCAGTAGCTTACATTTATCCTGGTGAAAGTGGTTAATGGCATTTTCCAGCAGGCAGATGAGTACTTGGCGCAGTTGGCTGGGATCTGCCAGGATGAGGGTGTTTTTCGGGGTGGTTTGCACTGTCAGGTTGCCTGGGTCCAGGTTTTTGTTTTGCCGGAACTCGGTGGCCAGATTTTTTAGCCAGGGTTTTAATTCAATCTTTTGGAACTGAGTGCGATCTCTGCGCGATAGTTGCAGCACATTTTCAATAATTGCATTTACGCGCTGTGAGTTGTTGCGGATGATTTCGGTAAGCCGTTTATCACCGCTGCCAATTTGGGGTGACTCTTCCAATAGTTGTCCGGCATGGCTGATGGCTCCGAGAGGGTTGCGTATCTCGTGGGCGATGCTGGCAGAGAGTCGCCCCAGTGAGGCAAGCTTCATCTGCTGCAGCTGTTCGGTAACCAGGGCATAGTCTTTGAGGAAGATTAAAGTGCCAATCTGTTCGTCACTACCTAGTGGGATGAAGTTTGCCTGTAGGTCACGTCCTGCCTCAGAAGATCTGAAGATTTGCGGTTCATATTCAGGGTTACGCGTCCACTGCTCAAGCTGGCTGGATAGTGCTGGATATGCCTGATCCAGTGATGCTTGTTCTTCTGTCTCTGGCTGGCCAAGCAGGTTTAAAGCAGCCTCGTTTTCCAACCTGATTTGCCCATTCTCATCGGCAATAATAATGCCGGTCTGCATATGCTGGATGATGTACTCGTTGAGCTGGGCCAGATTGGCTAGATCCAGTTCCTGCTGGCTGGCCAGCTTTTCAGTTTCCAGCAATCGACTGGAGAGTACATCGGCCAGCCAGGCCATTGCAAAAAATGATGCCCCAAGTAGACCAGCCTGGGTGTAGGCTGTGGTTGGAAAGCTATGGTACAGGTGAGAGAATACCTGTTCAGCGAGGATGGCAAGGGATGCGGTAGCGGCAAAGAGTAGAGCCGCATGTCTGCGAATGGTAAGGCTGCCAGCTGCAATTGAGACCAGTAGCAGCATGCCCAAGCCGGTGTTTACGCCACCGCTGGCATGCATAAGCAAGGTGATTGCTGCGATATCGACAAACACCGCAAAATCAGTTTGGCGCTCGTAGCTGAGGGTTTTCAGGGCAATAAGCATCCCGCTGGTGAGCACCAGAACCAAGTATGCCAGGGAGACAATTGCATACAGCTTTGGGTCTTGGCTGCCAAGTATCTCGGGTGGCAGATCGAAATGAAAGAGTATGCCGAATATGAATGCTAAAAAGAGATGATAAGAAAAAAAGAGTCTTAACAGGTCTCTGGGGTGTTTAAGCCCCTCTGCTGGGTTGTTAATAATCCGGCTGGCTGGCATGACTGGGTTATATCTCGATGTTTTGCCAATTCTTGGTATTTGCCCCAGAATAGCATCATTTCTTAATCGGAGTTTTTTTCTTGAACCTTCGTCTCTCTCTGGCCCAGCTCAATCTATTGGTGGGGGATATTAGCGGCAATGCTGATAGGGTAATTCAAGCTGCCTGCTTTGCTCGTGATGAGCAGGGTGCTGATGCCGTTGTTTTCCCTGAGTTAACCTTGACTGGTTATCCCCCCGAAGATCTATTGCTGCGTCCCGAACTGATGCAGCGAGTGGAGGAAGGGCTGAGCCGAATCTGTGCTGCTGTTGTTGGTATTGATATCATCCTTGGCTACCCCAGGTTCCAAGGAGACAGGCTGGTTAATGCCGCCGGGGTGATCAGAGATGGCCAGATTGCTGCCGAATACCATAAGCAGTTTCTTCCCAATTACAGCGTATTTGATGAGAAGCGCTATTTTGATCCAGGCTGCGCCCCATGTGTTTTTGAACTCAAGGGGGTGCTTGTAGCCATCACTATCTGTGAGGATGTTTGGGAGGATACACCTGTTGTTCAGGCAGCGGCGGCTGGCGCACGGATTATGCTGAACCTCAATGCCTCTCCTTATCATTACGGCAAGGCCCCAGAGCGTGAGCAACTGCTGCAGCGCCGTGCCAGGGAGAATAATCTGGCTCTTGCCTATGTCAACCTGGTTGGAGGGCAGGATGAGCTGGTTTTTGATGGTGGTTCGTTTGCAGTGGATGCCAAGGGTGAATTGATCCGGCGCGGTGAGTATTTTGTCGAAGACCAACTCCTGGTTGAGATGGATGCGGCTGGCGCGATAGTAGCTGGAAAAGTGGTACCTCAGCTTAGTGAGGAGGAGAGTATTTACCGCGCTTTGGTATTAGGGGTGCGGGATTATGTCATTAAGAATGGCTTTCAAGGTGCTGTGCTGGGTTTGTCTGGTGGAATTGACTCTGCCCTCACCTTGGCAATAGCGGTTGATGCTCTGGGTGCTGAGCAGGTTGAGGTAGTGATGATGCCATCCCGTTATACCGCTGATATGAGCAATGAGGATGCCGAAGAGGAGGCGGTGGTCTTGGGTGTGTCGCACTGTACCATTTCAATTGAGCCAGCATTCGAGGTGTTTAAGAATCTGTTGTCGGATAGTTTTGCAGGTTTGGCGATGGATGTTACTGAGGAAAATATACAGGCCCGCTGCCGGGGTATTCTCCTTATGGCCATTAGCAACAAGAAGGGAAAAATCCTGCTGACTACTGGTAACAAGAGTGAGATGTCAGTGGGGTACTCAACCCTCTATGGAGACATGGCTGGTGGCTTTGCGCCTATCAGGGATGTGCCAAAACTGATGGTCTACCGCCTGGCTGAGTATCGAAACAGCATATCTCCAGTTATTCCCCAGCGGGTAATTGAGCGTCCTCCCTCAGCAGAGCTTGCGCCGGATCAGCAAGACGCGGATAGCCTGCCGCCTTATGATGCACTAGATCCGATCCTGATGCGGTATGTGGAATTGGATCATAGTATTGATGAGATCGTGGCAGCCGGATTTGATCAGGAAGTGGTGCGCCGTATTGCTGGCCTGGTAGACCGCAATGAGTACAAGCGCCGCCAGGCTCCGCCGGGAATTAAGATTACCAAACGGGCCTTTGGGCGGGATCGACGCTATCCGTTGACCAGTGGGTTTTGAATACAGACCACTAGTTCTTATCCAATCCCATAAAATCCCAGACTTTGCGGCCCAGTGGCTTTGCTTTGGCTGCATCCTCATCAATGTAGTCAAAGGTGCCTGTTTTCTGGTTGACCGCCAGCACCCGGCTAGCATCGGCTGACAGCTTATCCATACCCAACTTATCGTAGGCCTTAATCATGGTTTTTAGTGCATCTCTTACAGATGGTGTACGCTGGAAGTTCTCCACTACATATACACTGCGATTTGCTGCGGCCAGATAAGCACCACGATCCATATAGTATTCGGCGACATGAACCTCGTATCGGGCCAGGTTGTTGCGCAGGTAGATTAGCCGCTTTTGGGCATCCTTAGAGTATTTGCTGGTTGGGAATCTGCGTACCAGTTCAGAGAAATCATCAAACGAATCCATTGCTGCACCAGCGTCTCGTTGTGATGTATCGGAAGGGAGAAACCGCTCTATAATCCCCAGGCTGTTGTTGAAGTTAACAATGCCCTTCATGTAGTAGGCATAGTCCACATGGGGGCTGCGTGGATGCAGCTTGATAAAACGGTCAAAAGCGGCAAGGGCGGCGTCAGGCTCATCATAGTTGTAGTATACATATGCTATGTCCAGCTGTGCCTGGGTGGCATAGCGACCAAAAGGGAAGCGGGCCTCAAGTTTTTCATAAAGCTCAATAGCTGTTTCATAGTTTCCTCGTTTCATGGCCCGTGATGCCTCCGTATAGAACTTACTGGCGCTCCAGTTGCGGGTTTTGTCTCCTTCTTCGGAGTGCCATGCGCAAGCTGGGATCAAAGTGATTGCCAGGAGCAGGTAGACGATACGGGTGGTAGCCATGGTGTTGAGTTTGCCAATTAATGAGGTTGTGGAGTATACCTGAAAGCCTAAATACAGGCACAATGCTGGTAATTAATACGCGACCAACCAAATTAAGGGAACATTACCGTTGAATATTCAGGTTGAACGGCTCAATGCGCAAGTTGCACAGGAGCAAGCTGGCCTGCGGCTGGATCAGGCCTTAACTAAGTTATTTCCCGATTACTCCCGAAGTCGCCTCCAATATTGGGTTAAGGAAGGTTTGGTAACCGTCGATGGGCGGGCCTGCCGCTCAAAGAATAAGGTGTATGGAGGAGAGCAGATTGAGATCCAGGCGCGGATGGAGCAGCAGGTTGAGTGCAATCCTCAGCCTATCCCGCTGGATCTGCTGTTTGAGGATGAACATCTGCTGGTGATCAACAAGCCAGCCGGACTGGTAGTACATCCTGCCGCTGGTAATCCTGATGGCACTATGCAGAATGCATTGCTCCACTACGATGCCAATCTGATCCGGCTCCCGCGAGCAGGAATTGTGCATCGACTGGATAAGGATACCAGTGGCCTACTGGTGGTGGCTCGCACAATGGTGGCGCATAAGGGGCTTGTTGAGCAGCTACAGGCACGAGAGATGAAGCGAGAATATCGGGCGGTTGTTAGAGGGGTTCTGGTGGCTGGAGGAACCGTGGATGCGCCTGTCGGACGTCATCCTGTGCATCGTATTCGCCAGGCCGTAGTGCCAAATGGCAAGCCTGCGGTGACCCACTATCGCGTTTTGGAGCGCTTCCGTCATCACAGTTACTTGCAGGTCAACCTGGAGACTGGGCGGACTCATCAGATCCGTGTTCACATGACCAAGATTTGTCACCCTTTGGTGGGTGATCCGGTCTATGGTGGGCGACTACAGATGCCAGCAGGTGCTACACCTGCGGTACAGGATGTACTCCGCAGGTTCAAACGCCAAGCCTTGCATGCGCGGCGGTTGGGTTTGGTTCACCCAGCATCTGGCGAGTGGCTGGAGTGGGAAGCCGCAGTGCCTGGGGATATGGTAGAGCTGCTTGAGGTCTTGAGAGCGGGCTAATGGATGTTTGTTCCTGGATTGAACCTGACTGGCCTGCACCACCTGGCGTTCGGGCCTACTCAACAACCCGCCTTGGTGGCTACAGTCAACCACCTTTCGATGGTTTTAACCTGGGAGATCATGTGGGTGATGACCAGGATGCGGTAGCACGTAATCGTGTCTTGCTTAGCAGTTCACTGGAGCTGCCATCTGAGCCAAAATGGTTGACTCAGGTACATGGTGTGGATGTGATTGAAGCTGGCATTACCCCACAGAGCTGGGAAGCAGATGCTATGTTTGCACGTAATCCTGGCCTGGTCTGTGCCGTGCTTACGGCGGACTGTCTGCCGTTACTGCTGTGTAATAGATCAGGCGATTGGGTAGCAGCGGTTCATGCTGGCTGGCGAGGTTTGGCTGATGGCATCATTGAAGCAACACTGGATCGTCTCGCAGTTCCTGAAAATGAAATCATTGCCTGGATGGGACCGGCTATTGGGCCAGCGTGTTTTGAAGTGGGAACAAAAGTCCGTGACAGTTTTCTGCATCATGATCCAGCAACTGAGATTGCATTTACGGGTAATGGGCCAGGCCGCTGGCTGGCTGATATATATCAGCTTGCCAAGCAGCGTTTAAGGGCACATGGGGTGACTTCTGTATGGGGTGGCGAATATTGTACAGTCACAGACAGGGAGCGTTTTTACTCCTATCGTAGAGATGGCAGAACGGGACGCATGGCGACACTGGTGTGGATTGAAAAATAGCAGAGACTAAAAACTATGGTTAACTGGAAAATGGTAACCCTGGTTGGTGCAGACCAACCTGGAATCGTGGCGCAAACCACCAATGCCCTCTATCAAAATGGCTTGACCCTGGGTGAGACCTCAATGATGCGGCTGGGTGGCAATTTCAGCATGATGATGATGGTGTCTGGTGAAGGGGATCTGAAAGCAGCTCTGGCACCAGTGGCCGAAGCACTGAATCTGCGCCTGCATGTGGATGATATTGCAGGCAGGCTGCATCAACATCTGATACCCAATATTCAGATCAGAGTTATGGGGGCGGATCAACCGGGCATTGTAGCCAAGGTTACCGGGGCATTGGCTGCATCTGGTTTTAATATCCTGGAGTTGGAATCTGATGTAGCAGGTACTGCGCAAGACCCTGTTTATATCATGACCATTCAAGGTGTCTCTGAACGGGCGGTAGAGGAGTTACAGCAGGCCGTAGATGGACTAGGTGAAGATGGGGTTGATGTAACAGTTGCTGCTATAGAGACCATCTTTGCTTGATTATGGCAGTTCTCGAAATCCTTAAAATACCGGATGCACGATTAAAGCAGATATCTGAACCGATTGAGTCCTTTGATGAGCAGTTGCAAGCCTTTGTTGCAGATCTGGAAGAGACTCGTCAAGCTGGCCCCGCCGCTGTTGGTATCGCTGCCCCCCAGGTTGGGTATTTTCAGCGGATTGTGATACTTGATTGCTCACAGACACGTAAGCCAGTCCCTAATCATGGCCATCTGGTTTTGGTGAATCCTGAAATCACCTATTGGGATGGCTTTGAATTGGGCCGGGAAGGGTGTCTCTCTGTGCCAGACTATACTGGTAATGTTATTCGTGCTGGGCAGATCAAGCTAGTGGCGCAGGATGCCCATGGTGAGTCTCATGAATATGGGATGGAAGGTTATGAGGCGCGAGTGTTTCAGCATGAGATTGACCATCTGGATGGGCTGTTGTTTCTTGATCGAGTGGTCAGCAGGCGGACGGATCTGTTTCAACGCAAGGTCTATCAGAATAGCAACAAGACTTGAATTCCTCCACCTCCTACCCCAGTTTGAATGCATAACCTAAGAATTTGGGAGTAAACAGTTATGCGAACGGAGCGATTAACCAGTAAATTTCAAATGGCCCTGGCAGATGCCCAGAGTCTGGCCATTGGGCGTGATCACCAATTTATTGAGCCTACTCACTTGATGCTGGCCCTGCTGGATCAGGAAGGTGGCACGGTGCGCCATCTATTGGTGCAGGCCGATGCTAATGTTAACCAGATTAGATCCGGTCTGGGTAAGGTGCTGGATCGGCTCTCCAGCGTTGAAGGGGCGGCAGGTGACATGCATGTCTCAAATGATTTGGGACGGTTGTTGAATCAGTGCGACAAGCTGGCCCAGCAACGCAAAGATCAATATATCTCAAGTGAGATGTTTGTATTGGCGGCAGTGGAGAGTAAGGGTGAATTAGGGGATCTGCTGCGTAATGCGGGGGCGGCAAAAAAGGCCGTTGAGGTGAGTATTGATGAGCTGCGTGGTGGTCAGAAGATTGATGATCCAAATGCTGAAGAACAGCGCCAAGCGTTGGAAAAGTACACCATTGATCTGACCGAGCGAGCTGAGCAAGGCAAGCTGGATCCGGTGATCGGCCGGGATGATGAGATTCGCCGTACTATCCAGGTGCTGCAGCGTCGTACCAAGAACAACCCTGTGCTCATCGGTGAGCCAGGTGTAGGTAAGACCGCTATAGTGGAGGGACTGGCTCAGCGCATCATCAATGGTGAGGTGCCGGAAGGCCTGAAGAATCGGCGGCTGTTGTCTCTGGATATGGGATCGCTTATCGCCGGGGCTAAGTTTCGCGGTGAGTTTGAGGAGCGCCTGAAGGCAGTGCTCAGTGATTTGTCCAAGCAGGGAGGGCAGGTCATTCTCTTCATAGATGAACTGCATACCATGGTTGGTGCCGGTAAGGCTGAGGGTTCCATGGATGCAGGCAATATGCTCAAGCCAGCCCTGGCCAGGGGTGAGTTGCACTGCGTGGGTGCGACCACACTGGATGAATTTCGCCAGTATGTGGAGAAGGATGCAGCACTTGAGCGGCGCTTTCAGAAGGTGCTGGTGGATGAGCCTTCAGTGGAGGATACCATCGCCATCCTGCGCGGCCTTAAGGAGCGTTATGAGGTACACCACGGCGTGGATATTACCGACCCTGCTATCGTGGCTGCTGCCACCCTTTCTCACCGTTACATTACTGATCGGCAGTTGCCGGATAAGGCCATTGATCTGATCGATGAGGCGGCTTCCCTGATCCGCATGGAGATTGATTCTATGCCAGAGGAGATGGATCGGCTGGAGCGCCGCCTGATCCAACTCAAGATAGAGCGAGAGGCCCTGAAAAAAGAGCAGGATGAAGGATCAAAACGCCGTCGCCAGGATTTAGAGCAAGAGATTGAGAAGGCTGAGAAAGAGTTTTCAGATCTGGAAGAGATCTGGAAGTCTGAGAAGGCAGCCCTACAGGGTACAGCGCATATCAAAGAGGAGCTGGAGCGGGCGCGTACTGAGCTTGAGGCGGCCCACCGAGCGAGCGATCTGGCGCGTATGTCGGAGCTTCAGTATGGCCGCATTCCTGCACTGGAGAAACAACTTGATATGGCGGCTCAGGCAGAGATGCTGGAGATGAAGCTGTTACGCAACAAAGTCATGGATGAGGAGATAGCAGCGGTAGTCTCAAAATGGACCGGCATACCAGTTTCCAAGATGCTGGAAGGGGAGCGGGAAAAACTCCTCCAGATGGAAGCAAACATAGGTAAACGAGTGGTGGGGCAGGAGGAAGGTATCCGCGCCGTTAGTGATGCAATCCGCCGTTCACGGGCGGGGCTGTCTGATCCTGACCAGCCCAATGGCTCTTTTCTGTTTCTTGGCCCTACAGGTGTTGGTAAAACCGAGTTGTGCAAGGCCCTGGCAGAGTTTCTGTTTGATACGGAAGAGGCGATGGTGCGAGTCGATATGTCAGAGTTTATGGAGAAACATTCAGTAGCCAGGTTGATCGGTGCGCCTCCTGGCTATGTCGGTTATGAAGAGGGTGGGCATCTGACAGAGCTAGTACGCCGCCGACCTTACTCAGTGATTCTGCTGGATGAGGTTGAGAAGGCACACCCGGATGTGTTCAATGTGCTACTGCAAGTATTGGATGATGGTCGCCTGACCGATGGTCAAGGACGCACTGTGGATTTTCGTAACACCGTGATTGTGATGACCTCAAATCTTGGCTCTGAAGTAATCCAGCAAATGATGAGTGGAGTGGAGTCAGGTGATACCGAATCGCACTATGCGGAGATCAAAGAGGCGGTAATGGAGGTTGTTACACAGCAGTTTCGCCCGGAGTTTATCAACCGGCTGGATGAGATTGTGGTATTTCATCCCCTTGGCGGTGAGCAGATTCGTGCTATTACCGAGATCCAGATTGGTTATCTAACAGCACGGTTGGCTGAGCAAGGTATGGAACTACAGGTTTCAACTGCTGCTTTGGATCAACTTGGCGAAGCTGGTTTTGATCCTGTCTATGGGGCACGACCACTAAAACGTGCCATTCGACAAAGGCTTGAGAACCCGCTGGCTCAGGAGATCCTCAGGGGCAGGTTTGCTTCAGGTGATGTGATTGAGGTGGATGTGGCCGTTGATGGCCTGACCTTTAAGTAAAAAAAGGCGGTAGCACTTTAGTGCTACCGCCTTGTCTGTCCTACAGTGCTGGGTTACTTGTCGTCCTTGCCATCTCCCATAGCCATAGATGCCATGTAGCTGTACAGCGCAAACTTCTTATGTACATCCTGCTGCGCCTCTTCCCCATAGCGTGCTGCTGCCTCCGGGTTGATGCGTTCCAGCATGGCGAAACGGCCTTCGGTCTCAGTGAAGTCACGTAGCGGCCGTGAAGGTGGCTTGGAATCCAGTTTCAGTGGATTCTCGCCTTTGGCGGCCTTGCGTGGGTCATAGCGGAACAATTGGGTATGACCTGTCTCCATCGCCAGGTTCTGTGACTTATGATTCGAAGTCAGCAGGTTGATACCCTGGGCGATACAGGGGGAGTAGGCGATGATCAGCGATACACCATCATAAGACTCGGCTTCCTGGAAGGCACGCAGGGTCTGGATGTCTTTGTTTTTGGCACCGTAGGAGACCTGAGCCACATAGACATTTTCGTAGTTCATGGCCATCAGCGCCAGATCCTTCTTCTTGTCCGGCTTACCGCCAGCGGCGAATTTGGCAACCGCTCCCTTGGGTGTGGCCTTGGAGTTCTGGCCGCCAGTGTTGGAGTAGGTCTCGGTATCCAGTACCAGGATGTTGACGTTACGACCGGAAGCCAGCACATGATCCAGACCGCCGTAGCCGATGTCGTAGGCCCAGCCGTCACCACCCATGATCCAGACGCTCTTCTTGGTCAGGTGGCTGGAAACACCTTCCAGAGTACGGGCCTCCAGATCCGGTATATCGGTGAGACGTTTACGCAACTCTTCAACCCGCACGCGCTGCTCGTCAATTCCTTGATCAGTGGTTTGATCAGCATTGTAAAGCTCATCTACCAGCTCCCCACCGATCTTGTCACGCAGGGTCTCCAACAGTTCCAGTGCCTGCTTGGTCTGCATGTCGTAAGCGAGACGATAGCCCAGGCCGAACTCGGCGTTGTCCTCGAACAGAGAGTTACACCATGCCGGGCCACGACCATTCTTATCAGTAGTCCAGGGTGTGGTGGGCAGGTTGCCGCCGTAGATGGATGAACAGCCGGTGGCGTTGGAGATAACCATGCGGTCACCGAACAGTTGGCTGGCCAGTTTCACATACGGGGTCTCGCCGCAACCTACGCAGGCACCTGAGAACTCGAACAGGGGCTGTGTAAGCTGTGAACCCTTGAGGGTCGTGGTGTTGAGGCTGGCGCGATCCTGATCCGGCAGGTTGAGGAAGAAATCCCAGTTGGGACGTTCCTGCAGATGGTAAGCCCGGTCGGCAACCATGTTCAGTGCCTTGCGGTTTGGATCCTTCTTATCAGTTACTGGGCAGATATCCACGCAGAGGGTACAGCCGGTGCAGTCATCAGGGGCGACCTGATAGCTGATGTGGGCTGTTTCCTCAAAGCCCTTGCCTTTGATGGGGACGTGTTTGAAGGTCTTTGGTGCATCCTTGGTAAGGGCTTCCGGGAAAACCTTGCTGCGGATAGCGCCGTGAGGACATACCAATGGGCATTTGCCGCAGTGGGTGCAGAGATCCTCTTCCCACTTGGGCAGCTCAAGGGCCAGCTCGCGTTTTTCAAAAGCGGCGGTGCCCAGGGGCCAGGTGCCATCGGCCGGGATCTTGCTGACGGGTAGCAGGTCGCCGCGATTGGCGATGATCTCTGCGATGACCTCATCGACAAACTTTGTGGTATTGCCAACAACCGGAGGACGCATCTCGAAGCTGCTGCTGGCCTCGGCTGGGACGGTCACTTGGTGCAGGTTGGCCAGGGTCTGGTCAATAGCGGCGAAGTTGGTTTCAAGAACCTTCTTGCCTTTCTTGCCGTAAGTCTTCTCGGCGGCCTGTTTGATCTTGTCGATGGCCTCGTCACGGGGCAGGATGCCGGAGATGGCAAAGAAGCAGGTCTGCATAATGGTATTGATGCGGCGATCCATGCCGGTTTTGTTGGCGATGGTGTAGGCATCTACCACATAGAATTTGATCTGCTTGTCAATCATCTGCTGCTGCATCTTGCGTGGCAGGCTGGCCCAGACCTCATCAGGCCCGTAGTGTGAGTTGAGCAGGAAGGTGGCACCGGTGGTCGCCTTGTTCAGCATATCGAACCGCTCAACAAAGATCGGCTGATGGCAGCCGATGAAGGTGGCCTGGTCATTACCTACCAGATAGGTGGAGCGGATCGGCTTAGGGCCGAAACGCAGATGGGATACGGTAACAGCGCCAGCTTTCTTGGAGTCGTACTGGAAGTAGCCCTGACCGTAGTTATCGGTTTCTTCACCAATGATCTTGATGGAGTTTTTGTTGGCACCGACGGTACCGTCCGCACCCAGACCGAAAAACACGGCGCTGGTGACACCTTCAGCTGCATCTGGTGTAAAAGTGGGATCCCACTCCAGGCTGGAGTGAGTCAGGTCGTCGATGATGCCAATGGTGAAGCCGTTCTTAGGTGCATCCTTGTTCAACTCGTCGTAGATGCCCTTGATCATGCCTGGGGTGAATTCTTTGGAGGCAAGACCGTAACGACCGCCGGTTATGCGTGGCATCTCAGCCAGATCACCACGGGTAAAGGCCTGAGCGACAGCGGTCAATACATCCTTATAGAGTGGTTCACCATCAGCACCAGGCTCTTTGCAGCGATCCAGCACTGCGATCTTCTTGGCGGTAGCCGGGATAGCTTCCAGCAGGAATTGTGGTGCGAAAGGACGGAACAGACGTACCTTGACCACACCGACTTTTTCGCCCTGGCGGGTCAGGGTCTCAACGGTTTCTTCAATGGCTTCGTTACCTGAACCCATGCAGATAAGAATGCGGTCAGCATCTTCTGCACCGATGTATTCAAACAGCTTGTACTGACGCCCCGTGTGTTTGGCCAGGCGATCCATAGCGCCCTGCACAATCCCAGGTACAGCGTTATAGTAAGGGTTGACAGTTTCACGGCCCTGGAAGTAGACATCCGGGTTTTGTGAGGTGCCGCGTATAACTGGGTTGTCCGGGTTTAGTGCGCGACCGCGATGGGCGCTGACCAGCTCTTCATCAATCATGGTGCGGACAACGTCTCGGCTCAACTGATCGACCTTATTGACTTCATGAGAGATGCGGAAGCCGTCAAAAAAATGCACGAAAGGCACCCGGCTTTCAAGGGTTGCGACTTGAGCGATCAGGGCGAAATCCATAACCTCTTGCACAGAGTTTGAGCTGAGCATGGCAAAGCCAGTCTGACGCACGGCCATTACGTCGCTGTGGTCGCCAAAGATAGACAATCCTTGGGCTGCCAGGGCACGTGCAGAGACGTGGAATACGGTAGGTGTCAGTTCACCAGCCACCTTATACATAGTAGGGATCATCAGCAGCAGACCCTGAGAGGCGGTGAAGGTGGTGCTCAAGGAGCCACCCTGGAGTGCGCCGTGAACAGCAGCTACAGCGCCGCCTTCACTCTGCATCTCGACCACATCCGGTACTGAGTTCCAGAGATTTGTTACCCCTTTGGACGACCATTCATCGGAAAATTCTCCCATATCTGAGGAGGGAGTGATGGGGTAGATAGCGATAACCTCATTGGTGAGGTGAGCGATATAGGCTGCCGCTTGGTTGCCTTCGATCGTAACCATATTCCGTTCTGACATAGGTTTACCCTTTGGTTTCAAGAAGTTAGGTGATTGCGGTGTGAGCTTTTGGCACCGCGCCGATAGAGAAATTTTGCTCTGCCCAGCATTCCCACAGGCAAAGCGGCTGCATAATCTACCAGAGGTGGGCCGTAAAATAAATTTATTTGGGTCAATTGAAGTGTAATAACCTTGGCAGAATAACTGGACTTGCCAGGTACGAACCGCATCGTTTGTATTGGAATGCGGCTGGTTTGTCGCGACTGCCATTACCTCCACGATAGCAATAGGTGCTAGTTGCATGCAAAAGGTTTCATAAGGTAACTTTTCTGCCTATAATATTATCCACACTATACTCATTGAGCAGGAATTAAGTGAATGTCTAAAGCGATTAAGTTATCAGAAAGTTTAATCAGTGATGCCGTTATTAACGGTAAAGCGCAGCATCGAAGTGCCCCAAAGCAAATCGAGTACTGGGCCAGATTGGGCAAAATAGCTGATGAAAATCCTGATCTCTCTTTGGGGTTCCTTAAAGGTATTTTGATTGGTATCGAAGAAAATAAGGCGGGTGATATTTCTGAGTATAAATTTGGATGATTCTAGGATGGTAGTTAAACAGACCGGCATCTTTAAGCGGAGGGTTAAAAAGATGCACAAGGATGAAAAGAAGGCACTGGATGAAGCTGTTAAAATAGTTATGTCTGATCCAGCCATTGGTGAAATGAAAGTAGGCGATTTGGCTGGTATTCAGGTTTTCAAGTACAAGTTCAATGTGCTGCAATACCTCATCGCTTATGAGTATGTTGATGAGGAATTATTGCTCACCTTCATTGAGCATGGGACTCATGAGAACTTTTATCGCGATTTAAAGCGTCAGTGACAGGCATATGATAAAAGCTTTTTCTGGCAGTGGTGATTATTCCCGCAGAGATATAACAGGCCACCTCTGCTCACGAGCGTACTCCGCCAGAGCCTCATCTGGATCAACCGCCACCGGTTGTTCCACAACCTTCAGTAGTGGAATGTCATTATGAGAGTCACTATAGAAGCAACTGCCATCAAGATTGGCTCCATGCTCAGCTAACCACTGATTCAGGCGTTCCACTTTCCCCTTCTGATAACTGGGTGTGCCTGCCACCTGGCCGGTATAGCGGCCATCTATCATTTCTGGCTCGGTGGCGATCAGATTCTCTACTCCCAAGAGTTCAGCAATGGGGCTGGTGACGAAGGCATTAGTGGCGGTGATGATCATCAATGTATCTCCGGCATCCTGATGCTTTTGTATCAGCTTTTGCCCAGCTGGCAGGATGACGGGGACAATCTTTTCGGCCACGAACTGTTCCCTCCAGGCATACAGGGCCTCTGGCTCATGCTGACTAAGTGGCTTCAGAGAAAATTGCAAAAACTCGAAGATATCAAGTTTACCCTCTTGGTACTCGCGGAAGAAACGGTCGTTCTCTCGCTTGTACAGGTCTGCGTCAACGATGCCCTGGTCAGCAAGAAAATCACCCCATAGGTGATCCGAGTCGTCACAGATAAGGGTATTATCCAGATCGAAAATGGCTAATGCCAATGTAGGTGCTCCTTTGGTAAATTACAGACAGTTTACAGTTTACAGTTTACGGTTGACAGTAGATTCAACTTGCCCCCATCCATCTGGTTGTGGAAGAATCAAGCTATAACGAACCTAATATATAGGTAGGCTTTGCAGTGATTGATGCGGATGGATATAGGCCAAATGTAGCCATTGTTCTGTGCAATAAGCAGCGCCAGTTGTTCTGGGGGCGGCGTATCGGCCAGGATGCCTGGCAATTTCCCCAGGGCGGGATTAAAGCGCGTGAAACCACTGAGCAGGCTATGTACCGGGAGCTGGAGGAAGAGGTTGGCCTGCAACCACACCAGGTTGAGATTATTGGCTGCACAGATGCTTGGTTGCACTACCGCTTGCCTGAGCGGTTTATCCGTTACCATTCCAATCCTCTCTGTATCGGTCAGAAGCAGATCTGGTATCTGTTGCGGCTGTGCGGCAGGGATGATGATGTATGCCTTGATAGTTCGCCAAAACCTGAGTTTGATCACTGGCGCTGGGTGAAGTATTGGCATCCTCTGCATGAAGTGGTTTATTTTAAGCGTCGGGTTTATTCTCGTGCGCTGAAAGAATTGGCTCCCTTGCTGTTTCCTGATGGTATCCCCATGCGCCGCTATGCAAATTATTTGCGGCAAAATTGTCGTTGATTGGCTCGATATGCTCGAAATCCTGCATCATATTGTCAAGAAAGTAAATGCTGCCCCTAACCTCAACAAGGCGCTGAATATCATTGTCAAAAGGGTTCAGCAAGCCATCGACACGGATGTTTGTTCTGTTTATCTCACTGATTTTGAGACCCGCGAGCATGTGTTGCAGGCGACTGTCGGCCTCTCTGCAGATGCGGTTGGTAAGGTGCAGATACTAATGCATAGGGGGCTGGTTGGTCTGGTATGTGAGCGAGCAGAGCCAATCAACGTGGAAGATGCCCCCGCTCATCCACGCTACATTGCCATCAATGGTATTGATGAAGAGCGTTACCATGGATTTCTTGGCGTACCCATTATCCAGAATCGCCAGGTACTTGGGGTGCTGGTGGTGCAGCAAGAGGCACCGCGCCAGTATGAAGATGATGAGGTGACTTTCCTGTTCACCCTGGCGGCACAGCTGGCAGGTGCCATCACCCAGGCAAAGGTCAGCGGTGAGCTGGCGTCATACCAGGCGCAAGAGGGAGCACCTATCAGTTTCCTGAAGGGGCGACCAGGATCATCCGGTATAGCTTTTGGCTCGGTGGTGGTGAGCTATCGGTTGTCTGATCTTGGGGCTATTCCGGATCGTGAGGCCGCCGATCCAGAGCTGGAAGAAAATGCTTTCCGTGCGGCAGTGGCGGCGGTGACTGGTGATCTAAAGGCTCTGAAGCAGCGGGTTGGGGATACCCTGCCAGAGGAGGATCAAGCCCTGTTTGATGCATGGATTCTGATGTTGGGCAGCGACAGCCTGGTTGATAGGGGCGTAGAACGTATTCACCAGGGTCATTGGGCGGCAGGGGCTTTGCGCCAGACCGTGCATGAGCATGCCCAGATGTTTGATGACATGGATGATGTCTATATGCGGGAGCGGGCCTCGGATATCCGTGATCTGGGGCGGCGTATTCTAGCCTATCTTCAATGTGATACGGCCAAGGTTAGTGTTTACCCGGAAAATACCATTCTGGTGGGGGAGGATGTGAGTGCTGTCCAGCTTGCTGAGGTGCCCAGGGACAAACTGGTTGGAGTGATCTCGGCTACCGGCTCCAGTTCTTCCCACGTTGCTATCCTGGCCAGGGCCATGAATATTCCAACGGTGATGGGTGTAGCTGAGTTGCCAGTGGGACGTATGGATGGGCGGGAGGTCATCATTGACGGTTATAAGGGGCGGATCTACGTTTCTCCGCCGCCATCGGTGCAGGAGGAGTATCGGCGTTTGGCAGATGAGGATCGTCAGCTGAGTGCAGAGCTGGAGGCCTTACGTTCACTTCCGGCAGAGACCATGGACGGGGTTTGTATCCCTCTTTATATGAATACAGGACTGGTTTCGGAGATGGATTCTCTGGGTATGGAAGAGGCGGCAGGGGTCGGCCTTTATCGTACCGAGTTACCATTTATGGTTCGAGATCGTTTTCCCAGTGAAAAGGAACAGGTTGCCAACTATCGGCGCATCATTAATGCATTTGCTCCTCGCCCGGTGACTTTACGCACTCTGGATATTGGTGGCGACAAGCCGCTTCCCTACTTTCCTGTGGAGGAGGCCAATCCTTTTCTGGGTTGGCGTGGAGTGCGGATATCTCTGGATCATCCTGAGATTTTTCTTACCCAGTTACGGGCCATGTTATTAGCTGCTGTTGGGTTTGATAACCTGCGTATCATGATACCCATGATCAGCAGAGTCGAAGAGGTGGATGATGCCCAGCTCTTGATTCAGCGGGCATATGCAGAGCTAGTGGAAGAGGGCTTTAATGTCAGTATGCCCAAGATTGGGGTGATGATTGAGGTGCCGTCTGCAATCTACCAGGTAGAGGCATTGGCGCGGCGGGTAGATTTTCTCTCCATTGGTAGCAATGACCTTACCCAGTATCTGTTGGCAGTAGATAGAAATAATCCACAGGTGGCTGATATATATGATGACATGCATCCTGCTGTACTGCGCGCTCTTACTCAAGTGGTTGCAGGGGCCAAGGTTCATGATTGTCCCGTAAGTGTATGTGGAGAGCTGGCGGGTAATCCGGCGGCGGCTGTGCTGCTGTTGGGCATGGGGGTGGATAGCCTGAGCATGAGTGGTGGTGCCTTGTTGCGGGTAAAGGGTGTGCTGCGTCGTATCAGCTATACGCGTTCTCAGGAGTTGTTGCAACAGGCGTTGAATTATGAGGGTGCTGCCGCTGTGCGGCAGCTGATGTATAACACCCTGGAGGATATGGGGCTGGGTGGTTTGATGCGTCCCGGCAAGTAGTTAGCTGATGATGACAGGCTGATTGAGCTGTTTGCCATCCATCAATACTTGACCCTTATTCATCTTAACCCTGCCCTCAGCAAACCAGTGGATGGCTTGGGGGTAGATGATATGCTCCTGAGTCAGTACTCGTGCGGCCAAGGTTTCTGCTGTGTCATTTGCCTCTACTGGCACTTGGGCCTGGAGTATTACCGGCCCGCCATCAAGTTCCTCGGTGACAAAATGTACACTGGCGCCATGTATTTTATCGCCCTCATCAATGGCTTGTTGATGAGTATGTAGCCCCTTGTGTTTGGGTAGCAGGGAAGGGTGGATATTGAGTAGGTGACCGCTGTAATGCTGAACCAGGCCGGGAGATAGGATGCGCATGAAACCAGCTAGCATCACCAGGCCGGGTTGAAAGCTATCGATTAGCTCTATGAGCGCCTGGTCGTATGTCTCACGATCAGGATAGGGCCTGTGGTCTAGCACTCTGGTTTCAATTCCTGCTTGAATGGCGCGTTCCAGCCCATAGGCATCGTCCCGGTTACTGATGACTGCACAGATCTCAGCTGGCAGGTTGTTGCCTGTGGCGTCTATGATGGCCTGTAGGTTGCTGCCGCTGCCAGAGATGAGTACTACAAGACGCAGCTTCAAGAGATTATCTCTACGGATGGGGCTTTGTCTGATGCCTCAATTTGTCCCAGGTGCCAGGCCTTTTCGCCCTGTGTCTCCAGTAAAGCAATGGTCTCGTCGGCATCTGCTTCAGCAACGCATACCACCATGCCGACACCGCAGTTGAAGGTACGCAGCATCTCAGATTCCGCCACATTACCTTGCTGCTGTAGCCAGTTGAAAAGTGCTGGTATTTTCCAGGAGTCGCTGTTGATTACGGCCTTGGTTCCTGCTGGTAGCACCCGAGGCAGATTTTCTGGTAAACCCCCGCCAGTGATATGGGCCAGGGCATGGACTTCAATCTTATCGATTAGTGCCAGCAGGGGTTTGACATAGATTCTGGTAGGGGTGAGTAAGGTTTGTCCAAGGGGCTGACCGTTTAGGTCTTGGTTCAGTTCAGCTTTGCTCAGTTCCAGGATCTTACGGATCAGAGAGTAGCCATTGGAATGCGGCCCGGATGAGGCAAGGCCGATAAGCGTGTCGCCAGGTTGAACCTGGGATGGTTCGATGATCTTGCTTTTCTCGACGATGCCAACGCAGAAGCCTGCCAAGTCATAATCACCACCGCTGTACATACCTGGCATCTCGGCGGTTTCTCCGCCGGTAAGTGCAGCTCCTGCTTGTTTGCATCCTTCTGCAATGCCTTTGATGACATCGGTCGCAATATCCAGTTCCAGGTGGGCGGTGGCATAGTAGTCCAGGAAGAATAGAGGTTCAGCGCCCGTTACGATGATGTCGTTGACGCACATGGCTACCAGGTCGATGCCAATGGTGTCGTGCTGGTTCAGTTCCAGAGCCAGCTTGAGCTTGGTTCCTACGCCATCTGTGCCAGAGACCAAAACTGGCTCGCGGTACTTATGCAGAGGCAGCTCAAATAAGGCTCCAAAGCCGCCGAGTCCGGTAAGCACCCCTGGACGAAAGGTGTTTTTTACCATCGGTTTGATGCGTTCTACCAGGGCGTTTCCGGCATCAATGTCTACCCCGGCATCGCGGTAACTGAGGGTTGGTGATGGATCGATATCTTTAATTACGGCCACAGTCTGCTCCGGGCTGGATGTTTGGTATTAGAATTCTGCATAGGCTGGTCGTGATTCTATCAATGATAGGAGAGGTGGGATAGCTGCCCGTATGCGCCTGAGTGTTTAGACAGCAGCAGGTCGGCGGGTTAGAATCCACCACAACATGAAAACACCATCAATTTTCGCCATTGGATGGCCCTCAACGCCGCTTCCCCACAGACGATCCATGCTTCTTTCTTGCGCCAGTTTTGCCCTGCTGTTTTATGTAGTGGCTGGTGGTACAGCAATGGCAGCCAAGGTCTCCGGATTGTATGGAGCTGAGGTGATGGTTGAGGGGCAAGAGACGGGTCAGCGCAACAAGGCCATTATCGAGGCATTCAAGCGGGTGCTGGTTAAGATAACTGGTAATCGCGGCATTATTGATCATCCTAAGCTGGCCAAAGATATCCGTAAGGCTCCTCGGTATGTGCAGCAATATCGCTACCGCTTGGTTCAGGTTGAGATCCCAGAAAAGGTAGCTGTGCCGCCAGTGCGGATGCTACTGGTCAGCTTTGATGAGAATGCAGTGAATAGGTTGCTGCGGCAGCGTGGTTTTGCCGTATGGGGGCATATGCGGCCAGCTACTCTGGTCTGGCTCTCAACTGAACAGGATGGTTGGCGTACTTTGGTTATTCCCGAAGCTGATGAGCTGATTATGTCTGGTCTCTTAACGGCTACCGGAGAACGAGGCATGCCGATCCTGTTTCCGCTAATGGATCTTGAGGATCAGGCAGCACTTCAGGTTAGTGATATATGGGGTGGTTTTGCTGACAGCATTCAGCGTGCTTCCAATCGCTATGGGCCGGATGCGGTTATCACCGGGCGGCTGGTAAAGGTTGGGCCGGGTTTATGGCGAGCTGATTGGACCCTTTATTTGCAAGGAGAGGAGTTGCTCTGGGATAGTAAGGGCGACAGTCTGGCGATGGCAGTGGAGGCTGGCATTCATTCCGGCATAGATGTATTGGCATCCAGATTTGCGCCTATAGCCGGGGACGATAACATTGGAGGAGTGCACCTGCGGGTGGCTGGGATTGCTGATCTCCGGAGTTACGCCAGAATTAAGGACTATCTTATGGGGCAGGGGATAGTGGAGCAGGCGGCCCTGGCTTTTGTAGAACCAGATGCTGTTACATATGCCCTGCAGGTTCGTGGCGACCAGCGTGCTCTGGAACAGGATATTTCTCTGTCTGGTGTGTTGATTTCGGATGCTCCTGAAGGGATTGATTCTAGCATCCCACCAACCGGTCATACCCCACCTGAAGTATTGACCGATTCTGGTGAAGCTGTTTTGCGTTACCGGATTAAGCCATGAGCATTATCTGACTTTTCCATCTCTTACCATGAAGATGCAAGCCAGAGACATCCCTAATCTCATCAGCATCCTGCGAATGCTGATTACCATTCCAGTGGTCTGGATGTTGTTGCTTGAGCAATATGGTATAGCCTTAGTACTATTTGCTGTGGCTGGGTTTTCGGATGGATTGGACGGCTTTTTGGCCAAAAGTTATGGCTGGGAGAGTCGAATGGGTGGGATTCTTGATCCCCTTGCGGATAAGATTTTGCTGGTTTCCTGCTTCTTTGCTCTTGGCTGGTTAGAACTGGTTCCATACTGGCTGGTGGTGGTGGTTTTCTTCCGTGATTTACTGATTGCGGCTGGATGTACGGCTTATCACTTTCAGGTCTCACGCTTGGATGCCGTGCCAAGTTTGGCCAGCAAGCTGAATACCCTGGTGCAGATTATGCTGGTGCTGCTGGTAGTGCTGGATCAGGTGTTTGCTGTATTACCCTCAGGCCTGTTGGTGGGATTGATCTGGATTACATTTACCACCACGATATTTAGTGGAGTTGGTTATGCCTGGGTCTGGAGCCGCCGGGTAGCAATAAATTCAGCTATCTGACTATGGATGAAAGGGATGGTTAGTTTGCGTTGTGCGGCGAGGGAGGCCTGATCCAGTTGTGCCAGAATCTCAAGTAGGGTTCCCATGTCTCGAGGGCAATGCTTGAGCATGTAGTGAACGCACTCATCAGGCAGGGTCATGCCGCGCTCCTGAGCCGTTTTTTGAAGTGCCTCGACCTTCTCATCGTCAGTGAGTGGATGGAGCCGATAGTTGAGTCCCCAGCCCAGTCTGGATGCAAGATCTGGCAGGGTTATGTCCAGAGCTGTAGGGCTACAATCAGAAGTTATAAATAGATTTGTCCCCTTATCCCGTACCTGGTTGAATAGATTAAACAGGGCCTGTTCCCAATCCTGCTGCCTGGTGATTTGTTCCACATCGTCCAGACAGACCAACTGAAATTTGTCCAGATCTGTAAAAATATCCGGTGAAAACTCAAGCGCCTGACTAAGAGGGATGTAGATTGATGGCTGGTTTTGAGTGTCCGCCAGTCGGCATGCTGCATGCAGTAGATGGGTTTTGCCTGTTCCGCTGTTGCCCCAAAGAAATATGAATGAGGTGCCGCCACACTTGGTGCCCTCTTGCAGACTATCTACAGCCTGCTGGTTGCGACTGGCAATAAAGCCGGCAAAGCTAATGTCTGGTTTAAGGCTGATGCCTAGCGGTAGTTGCTGCATGTCGGGTGCAGAGATGCAGCCTTATTTTAGACTCATGGCTGTTCTGCCCCACTTAAAATGGCCGTCGTCATGGTTCCATGACCAGAACACTTTTTCTACTTTGCCACCAATTTTTTCCTTATCAATGAAGCCGAGGAGGCGGCTGTCAAACCCATAAGTGCGGTTGTCTGCAAGGATGAAATATGCGTCGGCGGGTACTTGCGTAGGCCCAAAACTGCTGTTTGCATCGTAGATGGCACCGGTTCTGGTTGGTTCTACAAAGTTGGCATATGGTTCATGCAACGGTTTGCCATTGATAAAAACACCTTTGCTGTTGACTTCTGCTATATCCCCCGGCACTCCAATAACCCGGCCTATCAGTTGGCGGCCTTTCAGGTTAGTGAGCTGACCACCTTCTTCATCACCAAACTCGATGAGCGCGATGTCTTGTTTTTTAGGGAAGGCCATTTTATTGACCAGTATAAGGTCATGGGTGAGGACGGTTGGCTGCATGCCTGGTGAAGTAATGAAGTAGGCTCTGACAATATGTTTGCCTGCGATCTGATCCATCAGTGGGTTTATGGTCAGGGCCAGGGTTAGAAACACGGCGGCATAGATCCAGCTCCGGTTAAACCAGCGCCGTTTATAGGTTTTAGGCTGTTGCTTGGCCAGACGGTAAGCGTCAAAGGCTATTGCGGCAACGCCAATGAAAGGTGTTGCCAAAAAGACCATGCTTATGCGGCTGTCAATGAACATAAATATAGCGGCAGCAGCCCAGGATGTGAGAATAAGGGCAATGTAAAAAAATACTCCGCGTCCCAGATATCCAGCATAGTGATGACCTAACCCAGGGCATATTGATAGTAGCAATGCCACTATAGGTTTTCGTGGTATTACGTCACCTTCTTCATCAACGGCTTGAACCAACCCTGCGATACCGCCACTCATAATGACCTCCCAAAGATTAAAATTAGAGAAATAATGGTTTTTTTAAGTACGCGCATAATCGTTCACCTGGAACTTAATGTCCAGACCCAACAGCATACGGCATGCTGGTAGGTGAATATTTAGCCAAAATAGCTGATTATTGTGGCTAACTACACGATTTTCCTAAGAAAATCCCATAGTGTTTTGCTAAGGAAATAGGCTGAGATATCGTTTATTATATCGCTCGTACCCTTAGCTTACCTGTTGATTGAGAATACCCCCTAATGGCGCTGTCGGATTATGTTCACACCTTTGGCCAGGATTTGCTGCAACGCTATGGTCAAAGGGTGCACAAGTTGGCAATCAATGCTGGGTTTACCTGCCCCAACCGTGATGGTAGCAAAGGGCGAGGTGGCTGCACTTTTTGCAATAATGCCTCCTTTAACCCTAGTACCCATAAGTCACCTTCTGTAACTGCACAGCTTGAAGCTGGGCGACAAGTGCTTGCCCGCCGTACCGGGGCGCGGCGGTTTATCGCGTATTTCCAGGCCTATACCAACACCTATGCGGATGTTGATCATCTCGCCCGTCTCTACGATGAGGCGGTATTGGAGTCTGATGTTATCGGGTTGTCGGTGGGTACGCGCCCTGACTGTGTGCCGGATGAGGTGCTGGATCTGCTGGTTGATTACCAAGGGCGAGGCTATGAAGTGTGGCTGGAGCTTGGACTACAGTCAGCGTTTGATGAGTCCCTGGATCTGGTCAATCGTGGTCATGGTTTTGCTGACTATCGGCAGGCTGTACGAGCAGCTAAGCTGCGTGGCTTGCCGGTCTGCACTCACCTTATCGTAGGTATGCCGGGTGAAGGGCGAAGGCATGCCCTGGAAAGCTTGGATCGTGTATTAGAGTTGGGTGTGGACGGATTGAAACTGCACCCGCTGCATGTGGTCAAAGGCACTATGTTGGCAAATCAGTGGCGTAATGGTGAGTATCAGCCTCTTGGCTTTGCCGACTATTTGTCCATTGCTGCTGACCTGATTGAGCGTACGCCACCGGATGTTTCTTACCACCGGGTGACTGGTACATGTTCCCCAGATATCCTGCTGGCACCAGATTGGTGTGCCAAAAAGTGGGCGGTGATTAATGGTATTGAAGGAGAATTGCGAACTCGTCAAAGCTATCAGGGGGCTGCCTTGGAGCAACAGCCTTATGCGTTACTCGTGAATCAGGAAATATAAAGTTATTTTTGACCTTTACCCATACAACCTCGTAATCTTGCAACCCGTTTTTTATAATTGTGTGTGAACTATGGAACTAGTCTGCCCTGCTGGTAATCTGCCTTCCCTGAAAGCGGCTGTTGATAACGGTGCTAACGCCGTCTATTTTGGTTTTCGTGATGACACTAATGCCCGGCACTTTGCTGGCCTGAACTTTGGGCCGGACAAAATGGCCGAAGGTGTCCGTTATGCCCATGACCGGGGTGTCAGAGCCTTTTTAGCGCTGAATACCTTTCCACAACCAAGTGGCTGGGAGCGCTGGCAGGATGCAGTGGATCGCGCTGCAGAGATGGGTGTGGATGCTCTGATTGGCGCGGATATCGGAGTGTTGGATTATGCCTCCAGCCAATGGCCAGAGCTGAATCTGCATTTATCGGTACAGGGTTCAGCCACCAACTATGAGGCGATTCGCTTCTTCCACGAGAACTTCGGTATTTCTCGGGTGGTTGTCCCGCGGGTGCTCTCTCTGCCGCAAGTGGAGCATGTGGTGGCAAACAGCCCGGTGGCCGTTGAGGTGTTCGGGTTTGGCAGTTTGTGTGTCATGGTAGAGGGACGGTGCTTGCTTTCATCCTACGCTACCGGCGAGTCTCCCAATACCTTCGGTGCCTGCTCGCCAGCCAGTGCGGTCGAATGGAGGGAGACAGACGAGGGGCTGGAGACCAGGCTGGGTGGCATCCTCATTGAGACCGTCAATAAGGGTGAGAATGCAGGTTATCCAACCATCTGTAAAGCCCGGTTTGAGGTGGAGGGTAATACCTTTCATGCCATAGAGGAGCCAACAAGTCTGAACACCATGGAGCTGTTGCCTGAATTGCAAAAGGCTGGCATAGCTGCGGTAAAGATTGAGGGTCGTCAGCGCAGCCCGGTCTATGTTAAGCAAGTTACCAGCGTCTGGCGCGCTGCCCTGGATGCCTGTGCCAGGGATCCAGAGCATTTTAAACCCAAGCAGGAGTGGATGGCCGAATTGAGCAAGGTCTCAGAAGGTTCTCAGACCACCTTTGGTGCCTACCATCGCCCCTGGCAGTAAATTATGAGTAAACAAATGCAACTATCCCTTGGCCCCATCTCCTATTTCTGGTCTAAGGATAAAACCCTTGAGTTCTATGAGCGCATTGCGGGCACGCCAGTGGATATCGTCTATCTGGGTGAGACGATCTGCTCAAAGCGCGCCGTAATGCGGCTTAGTGACTGGATGGACATTGGTGATCAGCTTGTAACTGCCGGTAAAGAGGTTGTGCTTTCAACCATGACTTTGCTGGAGGCCGAATCTGAACTGAAAATGATGCGCCGGATCTGCGATAACGGTAAATTTTTGGTGGAGGCCAATGATATAGGTGCTATGCAACTCATGAGGGGGCGTGCTTTTGTCTCCGGCCCCAGCGTGAATGTCTATAACCAGCACACCCTGGCCAAGTTGGCCGAGCTGGGTCTGTGCCGCTGGGTGCTGCCAGTGGAACTTTCCAGTGAAACCCTGGCAGATATGCAGGATGAGCGACCTGAAGGTGTTGAGACGGAGGTCTTCGCGTACGGGCGACTGCCCTTGGCTTATTCAGCCCGCTGTTTTACAGCGCGTGCCCACAATCTGCCAAAGGATGATTGTGATTATAAGTGCGGCGAATATCCGGATGGGCTGGTGCTATCTGCTCAAGATAAGACTCGTTTTCTGGCACTAAACGGCATTCAGACCCAGTCTGCCCATACCTTTAATGTGCTTGCAGAATTGGCTGAACTGAATTCGCTGGGCGTTGACATACTGCGTATCAGCCCTCAGGCTGAACATACGGATGAGATTATTGAAGCATTTCATAACTGTATTCAAGGAACAGAAACCCCGGAAGAAGCATCGGTCAGGCTGAATAAAAAGATGCCAATTGGTCCTTGTGATGGGTATTGGCATGGTAAGGCCGGTATTGATGACAGCTTGCTGGATAATTATACATGTTGAAATATACCCTCCTGTTTGTAATTCTGCTCTATTCATGCTTTCCAGTCCTGGCTCAGGAGCAAGCAACTGGATCCAGAAACTATAGTGCGATCTGCCAGAAATTCATGAAAACAGATTGTGATGCCCATCAAGAATCGCTACTTAGGCTATACCTTGGAAATGCAGATATCCAGGGGTTGTCTAATAAACTGGAGACTTACCCTGGTGCTCCGCTAGCCTTCAGTCTGCTGCCTAAAGACCACGCTGGCTTTGTTAATTGGAATAAGGCTGTAACAGACGGCCTCATTCGTCCTAGAAGCTCTCTCTCTCCTGATCAGAAAGATGAGTATGAAGGCTATTTAGCAAACTTAATGGTTTTTCAGACTAAGGTTCCTGCCATACCAGATGTGATATTTCCACATGGGATGCATACCTATTGGCTTAGCTGTGACAGTTGCCATCCAGAGCCATTTAAGAAGGAGAGAGGTTCCAATAATTTCACCATGGGACATATTATTGAAGGCAAATACTGTGGCAAGTGCCATGGAAAAGTGGCTTTCCCCCCTGAGTCATTTAAGAACTGTAACCGCTGTCATATACTGAAAAAAACCAAACTGCGGCCTTGGAGCGAGGTACCGGATTAAACCTTATTTGTTGTGTCGGTTATTCACCAAATGCTCTACCACGGAAGGATCTGCCAAGGTTGATATATCCCCCAACTTATCTACCTCATTAGTGGCGACCTTGCGCAGGATACGGCGCATAATCTTGCCAGAACGGGTTTTTGGCAGTGCCGGTGCCCACTGGATAATATCAACTGTGGCGATGGCCCCAATCTCCTTGCGTACCAGTTGCACCAACTCCTTCATTAATGCATCTGATTCTGGCACCCCGGCCATGAGGGTCACGTAGGCGTATATGCCTTGGCCCTTGATGTTGTGTGGATAACCTACCACTGCGGCTTCGGCCACTTTAGAGTGAAGCACCAGGGCTGATTCTATTTCAGCAGTACCGAGGCGATGCCCCGAGATATTGAGGACATCATCCACTCGGCCTGTTATCCAATAGTAGCCATCGGCATCCCGACGGCAGCCATCACCTGTGAAGTACATGCCGGGATAGGTTTTGAAGTAGGTGTCTATGAAGCGTTGGTGGTCACCGTAGATGCTGCGCATCTGACCTGGCCAGGAATTGGTGATTACCAGATTACCTGAGCATTCACCTTCAAGGATATTGCCATCGGCATCCACGATAGCCGGTTCTATACCAAAAAATGGTTTACCGGCGGAGCCAGGTTTAAGTGCATGGGCACCAGCCAGCGGGGTAATCATATGGCCACCTGTCTCTGTTTGCCACCAGGTGTCTACGATAGGGCTGCGTTCTTCGCCTACCACACGGTAATACCATTCCCAAGCTTCAGGGTTTATTGGTTCACCTACGGAGCCTAGCAGTCGCAGGGACTTGCGCGAGGTCTTTTTTACCGGCTCATCGCCTACCTGCATCAGGGCACGGATGGCGGTGGGGGCAGTATAGAATGATTGCACCTGGTGCTTATCTACTATCTGCCAGAAGCGGGAGTAGTCTGGGTAGTTGGGGACACCTTCGAACATCAAGGTGATGGCACCATTGGCCAGCGGGCCGTAAACGATATAGGTGTGACCAGTGACCCAGCCAACATCGGCGGTGCACCAGTAGACCTCGCCATCCCGGTAGTCGAAGGTGTATTTGTGGGTCATGGCTGAAAACACCAGGTAGCCACCAGTGGTGTGTAGAACGCCCTTTGGTTTGCCAGTGGAGCCAGAGGTGTAGAGAATAAAGAGAGGATCTTCAGCATCCATCTCCTCGGCTGGGCAGTCGGTTGAGGCATTTTGTACCAGTTCGTGGTACCAGACATCACGACCCTCTATCCATCCGGTATCGCCGCCGGTGCGCTGTACGGTGAGCACCGTGTGGACATTGGGGCATTCCTCCAGAGCCTTGTCTGTGTTGGCCTTAAGGGGTACTGTCTTGCCTCCGCGTACACCTTCATCAGCAGTGATAACGGCTTGACAGTCGGAGTCCAGGATGCGGTTGCGTAGTGAGTCTGGGGAGAAACCACCGAATACTACGGAGTGAACCGCACCGATGCGGGCGCAGGCCAGCATGGCAATGGTGGCCTCTGGGATCATTGGCATATAGATGCAGACCCGGTCGCCTTTCTTTACGCCTCGTGCCTTGAGTACGTTACCAAGTTTGCATACCTCAGCGTGCAACTCACGATAGCTTATTTTTTTATCATTCGCTGGGTCATCACCCTCCCAGATAATGGCGGTTTGGTCACCTCTAGTGTCAAGATGCCGATCCAGGCAGTTATAGGCTACGTTTAGCGTGCCCCCTGCAAACCATTTGATGTTGCCGGTGTCGTAGTCCCACTCTTGAACCTTGTCCCATTTATTAAACCAGGTGACGAATGTCTCTGCCTGTGTGGCCCAGAAACAGTCTGAATCTTCCACTGATTGCCGGTACATTTGTTCATACTGCTCTGCATTGATTTGAGCTTTGGCTGCAAAGCCAGCAGGAACGGGGTAGATTTTGCCGTTAGACATTTATTGCTCCTCATAACCTAAGGACTGCTGGATGACGGGGGCTACAGATCAGTTGGATCAGTATGGTGCGCACTCCCGAAAGCGTACCACGTTTTGCTGCGAAACCTGGTGAGAAATGCAGACTAGCGTTTTTGTCGCCGTTTGGCATGAATGCGCTCGTTTTTGTTGATTACCTTTCTAAGCTTTTGCTGACTGGCTTTGTCCAGTGCTTGAAATCGGCCGCCGATTCGGGTGACCCCGCGTTCTGGATTGGGATGGGAAAAAGATATTCGCAAAGGGAAAATAAAATTCCCTACGCCAGGCAATCGAAGGGTGCAGGTGGGGATTAAATCACCACGACAGAGACTATGTTCATCGTCCAGGATAACACCGGTACCAGTGGTTGTAAGATCGAATACATAACCACTTAATGCCTCTCGTGCATCTACCGTGCGGTAGGCATTAAAGGGGATTCTGGTAGAACTCATAGTGACTCGGAAATAGTTCCGGCGCTGACGGAAATAGAGTGAACTGGGGATTTCCGCCTTGTAAAATGTGATGCTGGATTTCATCCCTGTTTCAATAATAGATGTTTTGAAGGCCAGGGCCACTCCATCCAACAGCCCTGATAGCTGTATCTCTGTTTGTTCTAGGAGTAACGCGTTACCTTCAGCCGGTTTAATTTCATCCAGCACCAGGAAACCGTGTTTTGGGTAGACACCAATGATGGCAGTGTGAAAGGCGATGTTGTCTTCGGATAACCTCAAGGAGAGCAGGACGCGATCCTGATAAGCCTGCATTAACAAGGCATGTATGTTTGTTTCCTTGGTGATTCGGCGGCTATTACCGACTCTTTGGCGTGAAGGTGACTCACTGCTAACAGAAGAGGAAAGAAGCCGTCGGATAGCTTTGAACATGGCTATGCTAAAATTTAGCCTCCTAGGCTTTGGCTAAACGATGAGGTATGTGACCAGTATTGGCTTGCCCTTGGCGGCCGTATGTAGAAGCGGTATTTATTTTGCCAGTCAGGATGTCAAGGGCCGTGGTTAGGTGCCGCTTGGTCAAGGTTATGATGCCACCATTTATCTCATTCTGGTGTTGCAGTTTTTTGGTTAGGTCTTGGAGCTGGCTCCAGACAACGGCCACAGGATTGTTTGCAGGGAGAAGTTGAATGATGGATTTGATCCCTGCCTGATCGGGTGAAAATTTAATGAAGGAAAGAAACAGTTTGCGTTTCTCTACGTGCGTTTCAATCATTCTTAGGCGGCTAATTTTTTTAGTGCAGATGGAGGCAATTTGATCAGGGTCAGCGCAACCCAGACCATGGTGTTCCTCCAGTAGAATATCCAGTAAGCATTGGCTATCTTTCAGCTCTGCTGAGAGCAGTCGGAACAGGTGTTTTTGTTGATCAATAGTTATTGGCATAGGTCATCATTTCTTTTGCGCAAAGGCACGTTCAGATTCCATTAGCTTATCAGCCACGCTACCAGGGTTAATTTCATGGCTACCGGTTGCCAGAGCCTGCTTGATTTCTGACACACGCTGAGAATCCACTACTGGTAAGCCGCTGATTTTTTCTTCCAAAGCCTGTAATTGGGTTGCTGAGTCAGTCAGGCTTACCCTGTCTGCTCTGCCAGTAGGATTAGAGCTTGCTTTGCTCGAATCAGAGCTGAGGCTTTGCTTGATCGCATCAGTCCGGTGGCTTTTTTCGGTGCCCCCGATCGTACCTCCGGGTAGGCCTTTAATATCTATACTCATGTGTACCGCTCCAATAATTGCCCTTCTGCTAGGGGTAGCGACCGGATTTACCAGGACTTTAGCTGTTTAATGCCCGTCCTGGGTAAAGGTGTGAACCAGTCGAATATTGTGAGGGTATTTTATCACATTGATATCTTTACCAGACCTGGAGAAATAACGGTGGCTTCCAGTCTTCGTTTTGAGCTTTTGTTTAGTACCTGTATGCGTTCACCGGCTGCACCGTTGCTCAAGGCCTTGCCTTGCATACGAACCTGAACGGTGTTGCTGTTTGCAACAATGGTTACCTGATGGCCTTTCCTTATGGCAAGTGGGACGGTAACAAGCTTTGCGGTCAGTATTTGATCCCGTTGTATGTTACGTCTAAGGACTTTACCAATGGCATGAGCCGGGTCTTCCATATAGCCACGACGAAGCCTGGCAATATCATGCTCCACCAGTTTTAAGTCTGCTGCCACCAGGATGTAGCCTCTGGGCAAATCCCTTGCCGCTACCGTAACCTTGGTGATGAGACCTACGGTCGCTGGCACATAGAGGCTCCATGGCTTACTGCCGTTACACCGTACGCCTACGGTGATTCTGCCCAGTGAGCGTGCTGCTGGAGGAGAAAATGTCTCCAGTGGTGTATTGCAGGCTGCAAGTCTTAAACGGCTATCCAAGTGATTGACTACAACCGTGGGTGGCAAGGAATAGCCGGTTTCTCTATTCATTATGTGGTTATAGGCCGCTTCTCTGATGCTGTCATGTGATTGTGTGGGGTCGGCAGAAAGGGCGAAAGAGGGTGACAGCAGCACCAATAAAGATGCTGTTATTAATGTAATAAATAATAAATTCAGTCTGTTATCGTTCATGATTTGCCTGTGGCTGGTATTCGCCATACTTTTGACGTTTTTCCGTTGATAGTTGCATTTTCTCCTTGGTACTCAATGAGCTGCAATTCGCGTGCCGAATACGTTGTTGCATGTTGAATATGCCCATTAAAGCAGGCTTTTAGGTTAAAGCTTCGCTTGTGCAAGCCGTTAACCTGGTATGAAGCAGCCGGTTGCAAATCGTCAATTTATGTTGTCGCCGAGGGATTATCAGGACTTTAAATTGTTTCTCCGTGAAGTGAGTGGTATTGAGTTGGGAGATGACAAAGAGTATTTGGTAGCCAGCAGGCTTGGTAGCTTATTACAGAAGCATAACCTGAGTGGCCTGAATGAGTTAATGATGATGTTGACCAGTGGCCGTGACAATCGGTTGCGTTCAAGAGTCATCGATGCCATGACCACCAATGAAACGTCCTGGTTTCGTGATCAGGCTCACTTCAGGTTGCTGGACACAAAAATCTTTCCAGAGTCATCAGAGCAGCGGTTACGAGTCTGGTCGGCAGCTTGTTCTTCAGGCCAGGAACCATACACCATAAGCATGCAGGTTCAAGACTACAGGGTACGTAACCCAGGTATGTTGATTGGTGATGTGGAGATTATTGCGACTGATATTTCACCCACTGTGTTGGAGGAGGCCCGGCAAGGGGTTTATGCTGGAATGGCCGCCTCAAGAGGGTTGTCCCTGGAACTGCAACAGCGCTTTTTTGTAGATCACCCTGATGGCTTGAAAGTGCGGCCGGAAATTAAACGGAGAGTGCGTTTCCAGGAATTTAATCTTACCCGTGATTTTGGGTCTCTGGGGCGCTTTGATATTATCTTTTGCCGCAATGTGCTGATTTATTTTCCTGCCGCAGTAAAGTACGACATCATTCACCGTATGAGTAAAATATTGCGACCAGGTGGTTATCTCTTGCTGGGTTCCACGGAGTCTATGTCCTCTCACACTGAAACATTTGAAATTGTTACTGCTCAGGGCGGCATCATATATAGGTTGAAGGGATAGCAATGGGGAGAAAAAATGAACAAATTGCCACCTCTAGGCTTCACTTTTCTCTGAAATTGCGTACAATGCGCGGTTTACTTGCTGTCGGGCAGTAGAGTCCGTGGTGCGTGACAAGATAACTTTAAGGGTAGGTCATGGTAACAATTCGTCTTTCAAGAGCGGGCGCAAAAAAGCGGCCATTTTATCATGTGGTGGTAACTGATAGCCGCAATGCACGCGACGGACGCTATATTGAGCGTCTGGGCTTCTTCAACCCCATTGCTACGGGCGGTGAGGAACGTTTGCGTCTCGATCGGGAGCGGATCGAGCATTGGGTATCCAAGGGTGCTCAGACCTCTGACCGCGTGGCGTCTCTCCTAAAGGAGCAGGCCAAGGCCGCTTGATTTCCGGCGGCTGATGTCGGATACCCAAGGCCATCAGCCAGTAACTCATTCATCTGCCATGGCTGATGATTCAGGGCTGGTAATTTTAGGTCGGGTATCCGGTGTTTATGGTGTGAAGGGATGGGTGCGCGTTTATTCCGATACCTCTCCACGCACCAACATCCTGAATTATCCAACCTGGTATCTGCGGCGAGCAGATGATTGGGAACAGCATGAGTTGCGGTCAGGGCGAGCCCAGGGTAAAGGGTTGGTGGCCCAACTGGTAGGCTGTGATGACCGGGATCAGGCGGCAGAACTGATACAGGCGGATATAGCAATCCGGCACGAGCAGCTACCGAAACTGAAGGCGGATGAGTTTTACTGGTCCGAACTGGAAGGATTACGGGTTCAGACAATGGATGGTATGGATCTAGGCGTTGTGGATCATCTGTTGGAGACCGGCGCAAACGATGTAGTGGTGGTCAAAGGGGAACGAGAGCGGTTAATCCCCTATCTCTGGCAGGATGTGATCCGCAGTGTAGATCTGGAGACAGGGCTGATGACTGTTGATTGGGATCCCGAATTTTAATGCGATTTGATCTGGTGACCCTGTTCCCGGATATGTTCCGGGCTTTGGATGCGCAGGGGATTACAGGGCGGGCCGTGGATCGTGGTCTGGTAGAACTAGGCTTCTGGAATCCCAGAGACTATACCCAGGATGTACATCGGACGGTAGATGACCGGCCATATGGTGGTGGCCCTGGAATGGTGATGAAGGTGGAGCCATTGCAGGCTGCGATTAAGGCTGCCAAGGCAGCGGCACGGCCTGGAACCAAGGTGGCTTATCTTAGTCCACAAGGGCGGAGACTGGATCAGTTTGGGGTACAGGAGTTGGCAGGCCGGGATGGTCTGATCCTGCTGGCAGGACGTTACGAAGGAATCGATGAACGAATTATTGATTGCCATGTGGATGAAGAGTGGTCACTTGGCGATTATGTATTGAGTGGTGGCGAACTGGCTGCCATGGTGTTGATGGACGCAGTAATCCGCCTGTTGCCGCATGTGTTGGGTGATGCGGAATCAGCGGCGCAGGATTCTCATGTGGATGGTCTGCTGGATTGCCCCCATTACACAAGGCCAGAGGTGTTTGAAGGAAGAACGGTACCTCCGGTGCTGCTAAGTGGTAACCATGAGGCGATACGCCGCTGGCGCCTGCAACAATCGCTGGGGAGAACCTGGCAACGCCGACCGGATCTGTTACAGAAACGACAGTTGACGGCGGACGAACAGACCTCATTAGATGAATTTATACGGGCGCATACAGACGCCGGTTTAACACAGGAGTAAACGACCATGAACAACATTATTAAGGAGCTGGAAGCTGAACAGCTAAAGTCCGAGATTCCAGAATTTTCCCCAGGGGATACGGTGGTCGTGCAGGTAAAAGTTAAGGAAGGCAACCGTGAGCGTATGCAGGCCTTTGAAGGTGTTGTTATTGCCAAACGCAATCGCGGCTTAAATTCTGCATTTACCGTGCGCAAGATCTCCCATGGTGAAGGTGTTGAGCGTGTGTTTCAGACTCATAGCCAGGCCATCGGTGGTATTGAAGTAAAACGCCGTGGCGATGTGCGCCAAGCCAAGCTCTACTACCTGCGTGGACGCACCGGTAAGGCAGCTAGAATTAAAGAAAAGATCAAGTAGTCTTCAATTGATATGACGATTAAAAAGCCGTCCTGTTTGCAGGGCGGCTTTTTTGTTTGTATGTGCAAGGTTAAACTAACCCCATGAAATTTGTTGACGAAGCAAACATTCGCGTTGAGGCCGGTGATGGTGGCAATGGCTGCATGAGCTTCCGTCGGGAGAAGTATATCCCCAAGGGTGGGCCTGATGGTGGTGATGGTGGTGATGGTGGTGATGTTTTTTTAGTGGCTGATTCAGGCCTCAATACCCTGGTGGATTTTCGGCATCAGCGTACCCATCGAGCAGAGCGCGGCCAGAATGGTATGGGACGAAACTGTACCGGCCATAGTGGTGAGGATGTCCATGTTCGTGTGCCTGTAGGTACGCGGGTATGGGATCTTGAGACTGAAGAAGGGATAGGTGAGTTACTGGAGCATGGGCAGAAGTTGCTGGTGGCCAAAGGTGGTTTTCATGGCATAGGTAATACCCGGTTTAAAAGCAGCACCAATCGGGCACCACGCCAGTGCACTAAGGGTACACAGGGTGATCGCCGACAACTCCACCTGGAGTTGATATTGTTGGCAGATGTAGGGCTGCTGGGGATGCCTAATGCGGGTAAATCAAGCCTGATACGCAAAGTCTCCCATGCGCGGCCCAAGGTGGCTGATTATCCCTTTACAACTTTGTACCCAAACCTCGGTGTGGTTCGAGTTGGTACTGATCGCAGCTTTGTGATTGCTGATATACCTGGTGTGATTGAAGGGGCGGCTGAGGGCGCTGGTCTGGGTATCCAGTTTCTCAAACATCTATCCAGAACCAGGTTGTTATTGCACCTGGTGGATATGCTGCCTACAGATGAGTCTTCAGATCCTGCCATGGACGTGCGGAGTATTATTAAAGAGGTTGAACAGTTCGGTGGTGATCTGGCTGAGCGTGAGCGTTGGCTGGTGCTAAATAAAAAGGATTTGCTGGATGACGAAGAGTTTGCACAGCGGCAGCAGCAATTGTTGGAGTCATTGAGCTGGGAAGGCCCGGTATTTGCAATTTCTGCTCTTGAGGGAGAAGGTACTCAGCAGCTTGTCTATGCGCTGATGGAGTATCTTGAAGATCTCAAAAAGCCTGTTAAGGATGAGGGGGATGATGAGCCTTGGGATCCAACTAAATAACTGCAAGGTACAACTGACAATTCAATGAATGCGAGAGATCAACTTCCTGCAACCAGACGCTGGGTCGTTAAGATCGGCAGTGCCTTGCTGACTGATGATGGCAAAGGGCTGGATCGAGATGCCTTGGCTCGTTGGGTTGGGCAGATGGCTGGTTGGCTGAAAGAAGGTGGTGAGCTGATTCTGGTTTCATCCGGGGCTGTCGCTGAAGGGATGAGCCGCATGGGCTGGGATAAGAGGCCTGATTCTCTGCACGGCCTACAGGCTGCTGCCGCTATTGGTCAAATGGGTTTGATTCAGGCCTATGAAACCTGCTTTCAACAACATGATCTGCATACGGCTCAGGTGTTGCTGACCCATGATGATCTTACCAACCGGCGGCGTTATCTCAATGCTAGAAGTACCCTGAGGGCGATCTTGACACTGGGCGTAGTGCCGGTGGTCAATGAAAACGATACGGTTGCCAATGACGAATTGCGGTTTGGGGATAATGACACCCTGGCGGCTATGGTGGCTAATTTGATTGAGGCTGACCTGCTGGTTTTACTTACGGATCAGCCGGGTTTTTTTGACAGTGACCCACGCTTGCATCCAGAGGCAAAGATGATCACTGAGAGCCAGGTAAATAATCCTGATCTGGATCGATTTGCTGGTGGTTCCTGTGCCGGCCTTGGTCGAGGTGGCATGGTAACTAAGCTGCGTGCAGCTCGGCTTGCAGCTCGCTCTGGTACCGCAACTATTATTGCGCCAGGTTCTGTAGATGATGTGCTGACTCAAATTGCCAATGGGGAAGATGTAGGAACCTTATTGGTTTCTAACCAAGAGCCAGAGGCTGCCAGAAAACGCTGGTTGGCAGGGCATCTGCAGGTTCATGGGCAACTGACCTTGGATGATGGAGCGGTGAAGGTGCTGCGCAGTTCCGGTCGTAGTCTATTGGCCGTTGGTGTAAAGAGAGTCAGTGGTGGTTTTATTAGAGGTGAAGTGGTCTCCTGTGTGGATGGGCAAGGCAGGGAAGTTGCTCGGGGGCTGGTGAACTATAACGCTCAAGAGGCTGGGCGTATTATCGGGCAGCCCAGCAGTCGTATCCAGGAAATATTAGGGTATGTGGATGAAGAGGAGTTGATCCACCGGGATAATCTGGTACTGGTATAAAATAAAAAACCGGCTTCTGCCGGTTTTTTATTATTTATTGGTCTGGATTCTCAAAGCGCCTTGATCTGGGCGTTTAACCGGCTTTTATAGCGGGCTGCCTTGTTCTTATGGATCAGACCCTGGTTGGCGGTGCGGTCAATCACGGGAACGGCTGTTTTATAGGCCTCCTGAGCGGCTTCTTTATCACCGGACTTAAGGGTTGTGAGAACCTTCTTAAGATAGGTGCGCATCTTGCTGCGATGCCCTGCGTTGAGCTGGCGGTGGGTCTCCGCCTGACGGGCGCGCTTACGTGCTTGAGCTGAATTGGCCAACTAATGTCTCCTGAAAATCTACTATACGAAAGGGCGGGTATTTTGGGGAAAGCATGGGTGTTTGTCAAGCATCTCATAGACTTATTACTTCATGTTATGACATCGTATAATCCTATTTCTACTTTGCAGAGGAAAAACCACTGGCCTCTTTGATTAAATCGATTGCAACTGTTGGCAGCAACACCATGTTATCGCGCATCTTGGGTTTGGTGCGGGATCTTGTGTTTGCCCATGTCTTTGGTGCCAGTGCCAAAACTGATGCATTCTTTGTTGCCTTCAAAATTCCCAATTTCATGCGGCGGTTATTTGCCGAGGGGGCCTTCTCGCTGGCCTTTGTGCCGGTGCTGACTGAGTATCAGGCCAAGCGCACTTTTGAAGAACTCAAGACCTTTGTGGATAGGGTGGCAGGCACCCTGGGAGTGATTTTATTTGGCGTAGCCATGCTGGGGGTGGTAGGTGCGCCAGTGCTGGTCTCTATCTTTGCGCCAGGATTTATCGCCAAAGGAGGAGAATTTGATCTGGCTGTAGATATGCTGCGCCTGACCTTCCCATATCTCTTTTTTATCTCTTTAGTGGCTTTTGCCGGTGGCATTCTTAATAGCCATAATCGCTTTGGGATTCCCGCTTTTACCCCAGTGCTGCTAAATATCTCTCTGATCGCCTGTGCCCTCTGGCTTTCGCCACAGATGGAGACGCCGATAATGGCACTGGCCTGGGGGGTGTTGATTGCGGGTATCGTCCAGTTTGTATTTCAGTTGCCATTTTTGCAACAACTACGGCTGCTTCCCTGGCCCGAATTTGCGCCCAAGGATGAGGGCGTACGGCGTATAGGGACGTTGATGTTACCGGCCTTGTTTGGGGTCTCGGTGAGTCAGATCAATCTGCTACTGGATACCTTGATTGCTTCGCTACTGACGGCGGGTAGTATCTCCTGGCTCTATTATTCCGACCGACTGATGGAGTTTCCGTTGGGCATCCTGGGGGTGGCGTTGGCAACGGTGATTCTACCTAGTCTCTCTCGTAAGCATGCTGAGTCCTCCCAGGAAGAGTTCTCCAGAACCCTTGATTGGGCCATGCGCTGGGTTCTACTGCTGGGATTGCCTGCTGCTGCCGGGTTATTGGTTCTGGCAGGGCCGATGAACGCTACTCTATGGCTGTCTGATGTCTTTACCGCTAGCGATGTGGATATGACGACCCGCAGTCTAATGGCCTATTCCTTTGGTCTGGTTGGTTTTATTGCAATCAAGGTGCTGGCCCCTGGTTTTTATGCCCGACAGAATACCAAGACCCCGGTGCGGATTGCAGTGATTGCCATGGCCACAAATATGGTTCTGAATATTATTTTGGTTTTTCCTCTGGCTCATGCCGGATTAGCGCTGGCTACTACGTTGTCAGCCTATCTCAATGCCTTCTTGCTGTTGCGTGCCCTGCGCCGGGAAAACATCTATTGTCCTGGGGTTGGTTGGCCGCTCCTGATTCTGCGAGGTTTTGTTGCAACAGCTGTGATGGCGGGGCTGCTATTTTGGGGGGCAGGGGATATTAGCGTCTGGATAGAGGCCAGTATCTGGGAGCGGATCTTTCGCCTTGTTACTTTGATCGCAGGGGGTGGGGCAGTCTATTTTGCGGTCTTGTTTTTACTTGGTATTCGGTTGCAGCATTTTCGTAACCATTAACTTGAATAGTTCCCCCATCTTTGATGTAAATTGTCTTATAATTCACCGTTTTAGTGTTCTAGGTTGAAAGAAACCATGCAGGTCATTCGCGGTTTGCACAATCTGCGTTCGGAACACCGTTGCTGTGTTGCGACCATTGGTAACTTTGATGGGGCGCACTTGGGCCACCAAGCGGTATTCAGACACCTACTAGAAGAAGGAGCTGAGAAGGGGCTACCCAGCACGGTAATTACCTTTGAGCCGCATCCGCTGGAATTTTTTCAGCCGGTGGCTGCCCCTGCTCGATTGACTCGCTTGCGGGAGAAGTTGCAGGTGTTGGAAGATGCCGGTATCCAGCGAGTGATGTTGCTGGAGTTTGGCGCTAAACTGGCGTCCATGTCGGCAGTTGATTTTGTGCGGCAGGTGATGGTAGATGGGTTGGGTATTCATTATCTCCTGGTGGGTGATGATTTCCGCTTTGGTCAGGGTCGAGCCGGAGATATTGAGTTGCTACGCGAGGCTGGCAGTGAATATGGTTATGACGTGGACAGTATGGATACCATCCAGGTGAATGATGAGCGCATTAGCAGTACGCGGATACGCAAGGCCTTGGCGCAAGGTGACCTTGCGCAGGCAGAGCGTTGCCTGGGCCGGGCCTATCGTATCTGTGGTCGGGTGGTTTATGGTGATCAGCGTGGTCGCAGTATTGGCTTTCCAACCGCTAATATTGGCTTGCATCGCAAGGCCAGCCCGCTGCATGGGGTATTTGCAGTGATGGCGCATGGCCTGGGTGATAATCCCTTGCCTGGAGTGGCTAATATCGGCAACCAACCAACTGTTGATGGTGACAGGCGTTACCTGCTTGAGGTGCATCTGCTGGATTTTGATCAGGACATTTATGGTCGGCACCTGGAAGTGGAGTTTTGCAAGCGGCTACGGAGTGAGAAGAAGTTTGACTCCCTTGAGGCACTAAGCAGACAGATTGAGCGTGATGCTCGAGGTGCGCGTAAGATATTAAATCTTAAGTGACAAGGTTAACGAAACAAAAAGGCAATAAGCAGTGACAGACTACAAAAGCACCCTCAACCTTCCCAAGACTGCCTTCCCTATGAAGGGCAACCTGGCTCAGCGCGAACCTGAACGTTTAAAGCGTTGGGAACAGATGGGTCTGTATGCTAAGCAGCGGGAGATAGCCCAAGGGCGGCCTAAATTCATCCTGCATGACGGCCCTCCCTACGCTAATGGTGATATTCACATTGGCCATGCTGTAAACAAGGTGCTCAAGGATATTATTGTCAAGAGTCGAGGGCTGGATGGCTTTGATGCCCCCTATGTCCCAGGCTGGGATTGCCATGGTCTGCCCATTGAGTTGCAGGTTGAGAAAAAAGCGGGTAAACCTGGAGTCAAGCTGAGTCCGGCTGAGTTTCGCAAGGCCTGCCGCATCTATGCCGCCAAGCAGGTAGATAAACAGCGCACCGATTTTAAACGGCTGGGTGTGCTGGGTGATTGGGATAATCCTTATCTCACCATGGACTATCGGTTTGAGGCCGATATTATCCGCTCCCTGGGCCGCATTGTTGAGAACGGCCATGTGCAGAAGGGTTTTAAGCCTGTGCACTGGTGTACAGACTGCGGCTCCGCTTTGGCGGAAGCCGAGGTGGAGTACCAGGATAAGAGTTCCTTTGCCATCGATGTGCGTTTCCCCGTTCTGAATGAAGAGACACTGCTTTCTAGCTGCCATCATGTGCGTAATAGTGCTGAGGGTAGCCCCCTGTCTTTTGTGATCTGGACCACCACCCCCTGGACCCTTCCTGCTAACCAAGCGGTCGCGTTGCACCCGGATCTGGATTACGCTGTGGCCGAGTGTGAAGGCCCTCTGGGTGTAGAGCGTTTGGTCGTCGCTGAAGCCATGCTCAAGGATGTTATGGGCCGCTACGGTATTGATAAATATCACGTAGTGGGTTATGCCAAGGGCGAGGTGTTTGAAGGCCTGAAGTTACAGCATCCCTTCTATAAACGTGAAGTGCCGGTAATCTTGGGCGATCATGTGACCCTTGAGGCTGGTACCGGTGCTGTGCATACCGCACCTGGTCATGGTCAAGATGATTACGTGGTTGGTGCTCGCTATAACCTGCCGGTGGATAACCCAGTGGGGGGCAATGGCTGTTTCCTTGAGGGTACAGAGTTGTTTGCCGGTAAGCACGTATTTCAGGCCAATGAGGATGTGATTGAGATACTCAAGACCAGAGGTGCCCTGCTCCATGAAGAACGTCTAACTCATAGCTACCCTCACTGCTGGCGCCACAAGACCCCTATTATCTTTCGTGCTACCCCTCAGTGGTTTGTGAGCATGGATCAGAAGGGCCTGCGCAGTACTGCAAAAAATTGTATCGATAAAGTTGAGTGGCTTCCAGATTGGGGTAAGGCTCGTATTAAAGGGATGGTAGAGGGTCGCCCTGACTGGTGTATCTCCCGGCAGCGTACCTGGGGTGTGCCTATCGCCCTGTTTGTAAATAAGGTGACCAGTGATCTGCACCCGGAGACCCCACGCCTGATTGAAGAAGTTGCCAAGCGTGTAGAGGCGGGCGGTATTGAGGCCTGGTTTGCGCTTGAGCCGGAAGAGCTGCTGGGTGCGGAAGTGGCTGATTATGACAAGGTGACCGATACTCTGGATGTCTGGTTTGATTCCGGCGTAACCCATGCCTGTGTACTTGAACGACGAGCAGAGTTAAGTGTTCCCGCAGACCTCTATCTTGAAGGATCAGACCAACACCGTGGTTGGTTTCAATCCTCTTTGCTTACCTCCATAGGTATCACAGGCAGTGCGCCCTACAAGCAAGTGCTGACCCATGGTTTTACCGTGGATGCCAACGGCCGCAAGATGTCAAAATCTGTCGGTAACGTAGTGGCCCCGCAGAAGGTAATGAAGAATCTGGGTGCAGATATTATCCGCCTCTGGGTAGCGGCAACGGACTACCGGGGGGAGATGACAGTTTCGGAAGAGATCCTTCGACGCACCTCCGACGCCTACCGCCGGATTCGCAACACCTCCCGTTTTCTATTGGCCAATCTGAACGGCTTTGATCCAGTAGAGAATCTGGTGGAACCAGAGCAGATGTTGGCGCTGGATCGCTGGGCGGTGGATCGCGCCCTTCAGTTGCAAGAAGAGATTACCGCAGCCTATCGTGATTACCAGTTCCATCTCATCTACCAGAAGATTCACAACTTCTGTGGCACCGATATGGGTGGCTTCTACCTGGACATCATCAAAGACCGGCAGTACACCACCCAGGAAAACAGCCCTGCCAGGCGCTCGGCTCAGACCGCTATGTTCCACATAGTGGAGGCATTGACCCGCTGGTTGGCTCCTATCCTTAGCTTCACTGCGGATGAGATCTGGGAGTATATTCCTGGCGAACGTGGTGAGACCGTATTTCTGGAGACCTGGTACGATGGATTATTTGTATTGGATGCTGCTGATGGCTTTGATCATGGGTTCTGGGAAGAAGCCACAGCAGTACGTGCAGCAGTGAGCAAACACCTGGAGGATGCACGTAAGGCTGGATCTATTGGCTCCTCTTTAGACGCAGAGATTGATCTCTACTGTGGTGATCAGCTTAGGCAGCAGTTGGAAAAACTGGGTGATGAGCTACGCTTTCTGCTGATTACCTCTTATGCCAGACTGCATGCTGTAGCTGATCGTCCTGAGACAGCGGTTGATACAGATATACCTGAGCTATCAGTAGTCGTTTCACCTTCAAATCATAATAAGTGTGTTCGCTGCTGGCATCACCGTGAAGAGGTGGGGAGCAATGCAGAACACCCTGAACTTTGCTCCAGATGTGTGGTGAATGTGGCTGGAGATGGTGAGGTGCGGCGCTTTGGTTAAAACCTTGTAACCATGTTGCGCTGGTTGTGGCTTTCAGTGGCGGTTATTGTATTGGACATTGCTACCAAGCTGTGGGCCGAGGCTTCCCTGGTGCCGTACATTTCACAGACGGTAATTCCCTTCTTTGACCTGACCCTGATGTACAACAAGGGCGCAGCGTTCAGTTTTCTAAGTGATCAGGGAGGTTGGCAGCGTTGGTTCCTGACCACTGTGGCGGCGGTTGTAACCATAGTGTTGGTTCGCTGGCTGGCTATGCTAAAAAGCCATGAGTGGTTAGTGGCTGTTGCCCTTAGTTTGGTTATTGGTGGCGCCGTGGGCAATCTGATTGACCGGGTCAGCTATGGTCATGTTATAGATTTTATTGATGTCTACTATGTTGCTGGGAGCTGCCTGCCGTTTTTTGCTGCGTTGCCGATAGCGGGTGCCGTTCAGTGCCACTGGCCGGCTTTTAATATTGCGGATTCAGCTATAAGTGTGGGGGTGGTTGTGATGTTGGTGGATGCTTTTTTTGGGGAGCAGGGAGAAGAGAGATAAGGGGTTTGGTCAGTCATTTGACAGCGTATCAGCCCTGCTTGGTAATCCCCCCGATAAATAACTGAGGTCAAAAGTAGAATTTTCTCGTAATCTATACCGTTAGAAGAGGTCGCACAGCTCCACATTATGTTTCCAATGGGGCAGAAAACAATCCCAGATGTTTTACGAATGGAGTGAAGTCTTTGTCTTTAAAAAGAAGAGCCAATTTATTTTCAATGCAAAATGTCGCTATAATTACATCTGCAGTGCCACGAATGGTAATCCCTTTCTTTCTTAGGCTTCTGTAGTTATTCGCACAAAGTTCGATCATGTGATTGCCAAACATTTCATAATGATCTAGTTTGAAAAGTTGTGATTTAGTATTTTTATAGTCCTTGTCACTTTTAAATCCTTGAAGGATCTCTAAGAGTATTATATCGCCTATAGCGGCAGTACCGTTTACTAGTGCTAGATCCAATGCATTGCTATGAGGAGAGTCAATATTATTAAAATAATCAATCCAAACGCTTGTATCTACCAAAATCATTTACGGCCACGCATTTCATCTAGATCGCCTTCCCATGTTACTTTTCCTCTAAGGTTTCGTATACCCTGCTGCTTTTTTCGCATTACTAATAATTTAAGCCCTTGTTCTACAACATCTTTTTTTGTAGTAAGTCCTGTGGCTTTAAAGGCGTTTGCCATTAATTCGTCATCTATTACAATGTTAGTTCTCATAAGATATTCGTGTGTATTTACATTATATTTGTACACATTAGCACAGGGTAAAAAACATAACAAGTTGCTGCAGCGGATTGCCAAATACTAGTTATGCGACTGGAGTAGATGCAGTTCTATTGTTGACCTCTAAGTACAGTATTTCATTTCCGCAAGCTGGTGATTTTGGACGTTGAGGCAAATAAAGAAAATGGACTGGGTAGCTAAAGCTAAAGAGTTATTTGAAATGCCTAAACCGGAGCACTTCACCAATTTTACTCACTGTTGTGAATGTGATGAGCACGACCAAACATTATTGGTGTCAGATGATGCAATTGCTACCTGAACGCGGCAATGCAAAATACCAGATAAAAAAAAGAGGGTGATTTTTTGACAAAAGAAAAGATGTAAAATAATTCAATCTTAATTAGGCGGAGGAATATGTTATGAGCATGATGAAAGAATTTAAAGAATTTGCCGTAAAGGGAAATGTTGTTGACATGGCCGTAGGCATCATTATTGGTGCTGCATTTGGTAAAATTATCTCATCTTTTGTTGGCGATGTAATTATGCCACCAATTGGAGTTATTTTAGGCGGAGTCGATTTTTCCAGTTTAGCATTCATAGTTAAAGATGCCGTTGGGGAAGCTCCAGCTGTTGCAATCAGTTACGGAAAATTTATCCAAACATTGGTTGATTTTACGATTATCGCATTTGCAATATTTATGGCTGTAAAAGCCATAAACTCTTTCAAAAAAAAGGAGGAAGATGCACCGAAAGCACCGCCTGTGCCTTCCACAGAAGAGATGCTACTTGCGGAAATACGAGACTTACTAAAGGGGCAGAAATAAGTCACTTAATTATGAGCAGCGTATAACTAGGCAAATTCAGCGGACGGCAAAAAGTCCCGCCGCTGATTTGTAACGTTTTAGGCCTCCAAAAAAATTGTCAACTTTTTCACGTAAGGATATTTATTATGTACAACATTGACGTAAAGAGATTAGTAAAGGATGGAACACTTACATATACCTCATCAACTAAAAACATAAGTACAAAGTGTTATTGGGATCAGGCAAAAAAGATCCCAGCAGATACTTATGGTGGATGTTCTGCAACTACCATGACTAGAAAGAAAAACTCGAAAGGTCAACCTAGAGAAGCTATTTTTATACCCAATGTAAAAGGGTTTTCAGGTATATTTATTCACATGGGAAAACCTCCTTATGAAAGCTGGTCTGATGGATGCATAGTAATAGATGAAGATAAAATGCTTGAAATTTACGACGATATTTCGCCAAAAGATGGAAAAAATGTAAAAGTAGTTATTTCAGGATGATCAATAAATACCTACCCATATATTTGGCTGCTCTTTTATTGAGCTACTCAGCAATTGTTAGCTCAAATAAAGAACAGCAAGCTTATTATGTGTTAATGTCAGAATTATTGAATATCAACAATGATAGATATCAATATAAAGATAGAAAAGGAGTTTCAAAAAATGACTCTTTACGACAATTTAAAGAACTTGAAAGTACCTACATCAAATTCATCGAACCAGATATAGGAAAAAATAAATTTAGTGAAAAGCGATTGAAAATTGTCATGTTTTTATCTTTTTACGCTTTTCAACGAAACTCAGCTGCAATCAACGAATATCTGGCCAGTGATTTATTCCCAATTTATAGCCAAAATAAAATTCGGTTTCTAAATATTCTCAATGAACTACCCTTTTTGATTACGGCAAACTGCAACAGACTCAATGCCCATTTTGGCTTTGAAGGTAATAACGCTGAAAAGAAGCAAAGTTTCATAACCAATAATGAGCATATAATAAACTCTGTCCTAACTAACAAATTTTCAGATATATGTTTAAACGAATTCAAATAATGTCCATACAAGGTAAATTCACGCAGGCTTGATACTGCGGTAGTTGATTCAAGTCTGCTGTATTCTTTAAAGTTCATCAGTTGCGTAACCACTGTTGGCATCAATCCGCAAGCTGGTGATTTACAATGTAAGCTGTGTGGCAAATCGCGTACATAGGCAAGGAAAATTGCATGTCAAATATTAAGACTATGGTGAATATATTATGTTTGATGACTGCTGTTATTTCACTTGCAGCATGTACCAGTAATACTGTTGTTGAAGGAAAAATACCATTTTTAGAGAAGCTGTCTAAAGCCAAAGGTGAGTTTGTGTGGAATGCCAAATTGACTCGGCATATTTACAGCAAAATGGAAGTTATAGAAAAAATAGCAGCTCCTGAAAATCCAGACGAACTGGTTGCCGTTCTTGTGAATTGCATAGACGATGCGACACCATCAAATTCTATTCTTAACGGAAAAAATGTTTCATTAGGTGTTATATGCTATCAAGCGTTATCTCAAACCGCTTACTATGAATCTACAGATAGCACGGGAGATATAAAAACTTTATGGTCTGGTCATATTCTGCCAACAGCAAGTTCAGCTGAATTGCAGAGAGCAAAACATGCTTGGGTCGATGTAGTTAACTCAAAATCTTACATACTATATTGAACAGGAAAAATATTATGGCTACGATTCCGTCTACTATAAATGGGGTTACTGTTGAGTTCTCTTCTACAGTTAACAAATACAAAGACAGCCATCATTTAAAATCTGGCCTGTGACCGAAGCTGTTATTTGAGAAGGTAGGCTCAAACAGGTAACCGAGCACTCTTGCGGCGCACACCTTACGCCTTGGGACAAAAGGGACATTACTGCTTTGGGCTTACAGCACGGCACCTCACTTTGGACAATTCCACACAGGTCTGAAAGAATGTTCGGTTCTCTATTGAAATTTTGCCCGCATGCAACAACCTCATGCGCATGGCTGACTTAATTGAAAGATCTGGACTAACAATATATCTATGCTATTGAATGTAGCCGCCATCCTCATTGGCTTTGCTGTACTCGTTTGGGGTGCCGACCGCTTTATCATGGGGGCAGCGGCGCTGGCCCGTAATCTGGGACTATCTCCCATGATAATCGGGTTGACTGTCGTTGGTTTTGGCACCTCAGCTCCAGAGATTCTGGTCTCCACCATGGCCGCCATCCAGGGCAATCCAGGGCTAGCCATCGGCAATGCTATTGGCTCTAACATCGCCAATATTGGACTGATATTAGGGGTAACTGCGTTGATAGTGCCGCTAACCGTCCACTCTGAAACCCTGCGGCGAGAATACCCTATACTGCTGGTAATCTGCATGGTAGTCCTGGTGCTGATGCTGGATGGAGAATTGGGACAGTTGGATGGCATCATACTGCTGGTCTGCCTGGTGCTGATGCTGTGCACCATGGTGCGTATCGCCCTGCGCAGCCGCAAGACCAAAGACCCCATGGAGGCGGAGTTTGCGGCCGAGATCCCAGATACCATGAGCACCAGAATGGCTCTGCTCTGGCTCTTAGTCGGACTTGCGCTGCTGCTATTCAGCTCCCGCATCCTGGTGTGGGGTGCGGTAAATATCGCACAGTCCTTCGGCATCAGCGACCTGATTATTGGTCTTACCATCATTGCTCTGGGTACCAGTCTGCCGGAACTGGCAGCCTCTATAGTTAGCGCCCTCAAGAATGAGCATGACATTGCCATTGGCAACGTCATCGGCTCCAACATGTACAACCTGTTGGCCGTGCTTGCCATACCAGGCATTATCGCACCCGGCATTTTCTCCCCGGAAGTGCTCAGCCGGGATTTACCAGTTATGATTGGTCTGACCCTGGCCATTTTTGCCATGGGTTATGGTTTCGGTGGCCCAGGCAGGATTAACCGTTTTGAAGGACTGCTCCTGCTGCTCTGCTTTATCGGTTATCAGGGGCTACTCTTTTTCACGGCCCTGGAACCTGCCAACCAAGCCGCCACCATGACATTAGGAACCGCTGTAGTATGAACACTTCCGATCACCACGCCGCACAACTGCAAGCCCTGGGGCTGGCCGTAATCAAGACCGAAGCAAGAGCTATTGATGCGCTGAGCAAACGGATAAATGATGATTTTGCCCGCGCCTGCACCCATATGCTGAAATGTGATGGTCGCATTGTAGTTATTGGCATGGGTAAATCCGGCCACATTGGCGGCAAGATCGCAGCCACCCTTGCCAGCACTGGCAGCCCAGCTTTTTTTGTTCACCCAGGCGAAGCCAGTCATGGTGACATGGGCATGATTACCGCTAAAGATACTGTTTTGGCCCTGTCAAACTCAGGTGAGACCAAAGAGCTTCTCACCATCTTGCCCCTGATCAAACGCCTGGGCATTCCCTTAATCGCCATGACCGGTAATCCAAACTCAAATCTGGCGCAAAGGGCCGATGTACACATTGACGTCAGTGTTGAACAAGAGGCCTGTCCATTAAATCTGGCCCCTACCTCCAGCACCACCGCTGCTCTCGTTATGGGTGACGCCCTGGCCATTGCCATGCTGGAGGCCCGTGGCTTTACTGAAGAGGATTTTGCCCGCTCCCACCCTGGGGGTTCATTGGGTCGGCGTCTGCTGCTACACATCAGTGATATTATGAATACTGGTAATGCCATCCCCAAGGTTCATGCAGATGCCACGCTGCCAGAGGCCCTGCTTGAGATGACCAACAAGAGCCTGGGCATGACCGCAGTGATTGATGACCAGGATCGGCTGTCAGGTATCTTCACCGATGGTGATCTGCGTCGTACCCTGGATCGGAATCTGGATATCCACACATGCAAACTGGCTGAGGTTATGACAACGGGCTGCACCACTGCCAGACCAGACCAGTTAGCAGCCGAAGCGCTACAGATGATGGAAGAGAATAAGATCAATGCCCTGTTGGTATTGGACGAGCATGGGCGACTGGCTGGTGCGCTCAACATGCACACACTGCTGCGTGCGGGGGTTGTTTAATGCAAAGTATCTTAGAAAAAGCTGCGCGCATCCGCCTGGTCATATTTGACGTGGATGGGGTACTGACTGACGGCCGTCTCTACCTTGGCAACAATGGCGAAGAATTCAAGACCTTCAACATCAAAGACGGATTAGGCATGAAGTTACTCATGCAATCCGGGGTGGAAATCGGCATCATCACCGGACGCAGCTCAGAATTGGTAGCCAGACGCATGGCCAGCCTGGGAATCAAGCATGTCTACCAGGGCCAACAGGAAAAAACACCTGCCTATGAGCGCCTGCTGGATGAGCTGGGCCTGGACAACAGCCAGACAGCCTTCGTAGGCGATGATCTGATCGATTTGCCGCTGATGCGTATGGCCGGACTTGCCATCACAGTCCAAGATGCCCATCCGCTGGTTCAGCAACACGCCCACTGGCAGTCTACAGCCCCAGGCGGACATGGTGCAGCACGCGAGGTATGCGAACTGATCATGAAGGCCCAGGGAACCCTGGACAAAGCCTTCCAGGCCTATCTATAAAAACCAGTTTACGGTTTACAATGCTAAGCACCAGACGCATAGTCATAGGCTCCCTGTTCATTCTGCTTGCTGCTGGCAGTAAGTGGCTGGTGCAGGTCACTCATGACAATGAAGTCGAGAAGGTCAAGTCTGCACACACCCCAGATTATTTTGTAGACGATTTTTCAATCTCCTATATGAACATAGAGGGTAAACTGGAACGAACCCTGTCCGCAGAACATATGAAGCACTACCCTGATGATGACAGTACGGAACTGACGCGCCCTCATCTTGTCATTTATGAGGCCGATACTCCGCCGTGGAAGATCCGCTCAGAAACCGGCTGGGTATCAGGTGACGGCACTCTGGTATTATTGAATGGCGAGGTCAAGATTGATCGGGCCGCAGCACCAGGGATACGGCCACTCCACATTACCACCAGCAACATGCGGATTCGCCCCAAAGAACACTATGCAGAGACAGATGAAAAAACCAAACTCCGCAGTAACCATGATGTTCAAACATCGGTTGGCATGCAGGCCTGGCTGAAAAAACCGATACGGATAAAATTCCTATCGAAGGTACGAGGACGCTATGAAATTAACTAAACCACCACTACACAGTTTTTCTCACATAGCCTTGCTGCTAGCGCTGCTTCTTCCTGGCGGACAGGCACTGGCACTGGCCACCGATAAAGATCAGCCCATACAGGTTGAAGCAGACGGCATGGAGATAGATGAGCAAACCGGCATCACCACCTATGTCGGTAATGTGGAGATGGTGCAAGGCAGCATCCGCTTGAAAGCAGACAAGGTAAAAATCTTTCGGAATGATGAGGGTACAGAACGTATGGAAGCTGAAGGAAAACCCGTGGAGTTTCGCCAGCGCCCTGACAATAAGGAAGAAGATGTCAGAGGCTACGCCCTGCGTATCAAGTACAACACCAACAGCGAATTGCTCTACATGATGGGGGAAGCCGTGCTCTTTCCAGGTGATGGACATAAGCTCACTAGCGAAAATATTACCTATGACCGAGTCAAGGCCGTGATGAAGGCGGGTACGGCAATACCGGGCGTAAAGAAGAGTGGCAAACCGGGCAGAATCAAAACCATCCTTGCCCCACGTAAGAAAAAAGCCGTAAAAAAATGACCGTACTGCAAGCCCAAGGGCTAATAAAACACTACAGCAAACGGTGTGTTGTTAACGGTATCTCCCTGGAAGTAGCCAATGGCGAGGTGGTTGGCTTACTGGGGCCAAATGGTGCAGGCAAGACCACCTGTTTCTACATGATCGTTGGCCTTATTCCAGTTGAAGATGGCAGTATTGCCCTTAATAGCCACGACATCACCACGCTGCCCATGCATGCCCGTGCTCGCCTCGGCCTGGGTTATCTGGCCCAAGAACCATCAACATTCCGCAAGCTCAGTACCAGAGATAACATCCTGGCCATCCTTGAAACCAGAGCAGAACTGACCAGTGAGCAGCGCGAGCAGAATTGTGAGCACTTGATGCAGGAACTGAACATCAGCCACTTGCGTAACAATCTGGCTATGAGCCTCTCAGGTGGAGAGCGGCGGCGACTTGAAATCGCCCGTACTCTGGCCATGGAACCCCGCTTTATCCTACTGGACGAACCCTTTGCCGGAGTGGATCCAATCTCTGTGGTAGATATCCAAAAAATCATCAAGCACTTAGCCAAACGTGGCATCGGCATCCTAATTACCGATCACAATGTGCGGGAGACCCTCGGCATCTGTGACCGGGCCTATATCATCAACGAAGGTGCCGTACTGGCAGATGGCACCCCGGACAGCATTCTCTCTCACGATGAGGTGCGGGCTGTCTACTTGGGTGAAAATTTCAGCATGTAGACACAGCTCCCATATTTTGAGCTAGAATGCCTGATATAGGATCTACAAACAAAACATGTACCAGCTGCACAACATCAGGCCTTTATGAAGCAGACTCTCCAGCTTCGTCTAGGGCAATACCTCACCATGACGCCGCAGTTACAGCAGGCTATAAGGCTGCTGCAACTGTCGACACTGGATCTAAAACAAGAGATTCAGGACGCCCTTGATTCAAATCTCATGCTTGAAGTTGAGGATGAAGGAGCGGCACAAGAGCCATCCAGCACTGCCAGCAGCGACATCGGTCAGGAATCACAACCGAGCAATAATGACCCAAATAACGAACAGGAGATCAACGCCGAGGCCGATAGCATACCGGAAGACCTGCCAACAGATAGCGCCTGGGATGACGTTTATGACAGCCTGCCACCTCCCCAGTCAGGCACCCAACGAGAAAGCGGCGATACAGACTTTCTACTGCACCGGGATAACACTCAGACCCTGAATGACCATCTGGTGTGGCAGATGAATCTGACCATCTTCAGCGACACGGATCTAGCCATTGCAACTGCCATCATCGACGCAGTAGATGAAAGTGGTTATTTGACCGGCACCCTTGAGGATATCCTTGCCTGTCAAGGTAATGAAGAGATTGACCTTTCAGAGGTAGAGGCCGTACTACACCGGATCCAGAGTTTTGATCCCCCAGGAGTTGCCGCCAGAACACCTCAGGAATGTCTGCTTATACAGCTACGACAACTACCAGACAGCACTCTCTTACTGGAACAGGCAATCAACCTGGTTGAAAACCATTTCAACCTGCTGGCGCGCCAGGATCAGAACCAAATCAAACAAACCATGAAGCTCTCAGATGAAGAGATTTCCCAGGTTAATCAACTAATCCGTTCCCTCAATCCCCATCCTGGCAGCCTGATAGTAGAATCTCCAATACAATATGTGATACCAGATGTATTCGTATTCAAAAAAAATGGCAGTTGGCACATTGAGCTAAACCCGGATTCAACACCACGTCTGCGGGTCAATGCAGACTACGCCAGCATGATAAAACGCGCAGACAACAGCGATGACAACGTCTGCCTGAAAACCCACTTGCAGGAGGCCCGCTGGTTTATCAAGAGCCTGCTAAGCCGAAATGATACGCTACTGCGGGTGGCCACCAAGATTGTGGAGTTCCAGCGCCCTTTCTTTGACTATGGCGAAGAGGCCATGAAACCCCTGGTGCTAAGAGATATTGCAGAGACTCTGGAGCTGCACGAATCGACCATATCCAGGGTCACTACACAAAAATACATGCATACACCTCGTGGCACCCTGGAGTTTAAATACTTCTTTTCCAGCCACGTAAGCACCGCTGGGGGGGGCGAGTGCTCAGCCACCGCAATCCGCGCCCTCATTAAAAAATTAGTTGCCGCTGAAAAGCCTGGTAAACCACTCAGCGACAACAAAATCGCGTCCATTCTCTCGGAACAAGGCATCAAGGTCGCTCGGCGCACCGTAGCCAAATACCGGGAATCAATGGCAATCCCGCCATCTAATGAACGCAAGCGCCTCGTATAGGCATCACACAATCAGGAGCTAATTATGCAAATCAGCCTGACCGGACATCATATAGACATCACCGACTCTCTTCGCAGCTATGTTGATACCAAATTTGACCGTCTTGAACGCCACTTTGATCACGTAACAAGGGTTCATGTTGTCCTTGGAGTTGAAAAAAAGCGCCAAAAGGCAGAAGCTACACTACAGCTTAATGGTGCTGGCGTATTCGCCGAAGAGGTACAGGGAGATATGTATGCCGCAATTGATGGCTTGGTGGACAAACTGGATCGGCAGGTGAAAAAGCACAAAGAAAAGGCGACTAACCACCGTCAGCACCTGGAACCAACGGTATTAGAAGACTGACCTGAATATAGGTACTGGCTAACAGTTGGTGGAATATCCGCCAACTGTTGACCACCATGTTTAGCTACAACCTGTTTTGAGAGATCTATGTTTCCCGCTAACTTTATCACCGCCGCACGCATTGACTGCAACAACCAAGCCAGCAGCAAGAAGCGCGCACTGGAACGTGTCAGCAAGCTGCTGGCCACTGCGACCCCAGGCCTCTCAGAAGAGAATGTCTTTGAGCAACTACTTGAGCGTGAACGTTTAGGCAGTACTGGGCTAGGGTACGGTATCGCCCTGCCACATGCGCGCATGACCGGTCTGACTCAAGCCTGTGGCACCCTTGTTCACCTTGATACAGCCATTGATTATGACGCCATAGACGGGCAGCCGGTGGATCTGATATTTGGGCTGCTGGTACCACATGATGCCACTCAGGAGCACCTGCAACTTCTAGCCAGACTGGCAACACTATTCAGCAATGCAGACTTTCGGGAACGCATACGAGCAGCACGTGATGGCGAGGCCATCATGGAGATCATCCAGCACGAAAGCAAATATTCCAAGACCGCATGAACATCCCGGCCACCGTCCGCGACCTGTTTGATATTTTCAAAGACAAATTATCCCTTGAGTGGGTAGCCGGGGAGGCTGGCGGTAATCGCCGCCTGAAAGGTGAACTGCCGGAGGCACTAAGCCAGCCACTTGCAGGGCAGCTCAACAATATCCACCCCAACCGCATCCAGGTTATCGGCCCGGCAGAACTGGCCTATCTTGCCGAACTTGGAAAAAACTCCCACCATGACATCATAGACAAGCTGTTCTGGGGTCTGCCTGCCGCTGTAATCCTTGCCAATGGGTCTGATGTGGATGCGGAGTTTATTGAGTATGCTGAACGCACCAATACCCCACTACTGCGCTCACCACTGCCTGACAACAAGCTGCTTAGCAACCTTCAGTACTACCTGACCCGCGCCCTGGCTGACTGCACTACTCTGCATGGTGTCTTTCTTGAGGTACTGGGCATGGGGGTGTTGCTTACGGGAGACCCAGCGGTAGGCAAGAGTGAGCTGGCCCTGGAACTAATAACCAGAGGCCATCGACTGATAGCCGATGATGCCCCGGAATTTTCCCGCATGGCACCAGACATCCTTACCGGTAGCTGCCCGCCACTATTGCAGCATTTTTTAGAAGTGAGAGGCTTGGGCATACTCAACATCCGCGATATGTTTGGGGATAGTGCTATCAAGAAGGAGAAATACCTGCGCCTCATTATTACCATGAAGCGACTATCTCAGGATGAATTATCTCAAATCGACCGGCTTCAGGGCAGTCACTCCACCCGCGAGCTGCTGGGCATATCAACCCCAGAGGTAACCATTCCAGTGGCCCCCGGCCGCAGTCTGGCAATCCTGGTAGAGACCGCCGTCCGCCAGCACATCCACCGCCGCAAGGGCTACGATGCGAGTGTTGATTTCATTGAGCGCCAACAGAAAATGATCTTTGAAAATGAAGCCAAAAAGAAAAAATCCCAATTATGAAACTAATTATCATCACCAGTCAGAGTGAACCTGCGGCTGAGTGGATTCCAGCATGAGTATCGGTCTGCTACTGGTGACGCACAACAACATGGGCACAGAACTGCTGGCAACGGCAACCACCATGCTCGGCAATTGCCCCCTGCAAACCAATACTCTAACCGTGCCTTTTGATTGCGACCTCGAACAGGCACACACCAGCGCAAGACACCACATCCAACAACTAGATCAAGGCGATGGCGTTTTAGTGCTTACCGATATCTTCGGCAGCACACCCAGCAATATCGTTTGCGCCATGCAAGGTGGGGAGCGGGTTATCATAGTGACCGGCCTTAACCTGCCCATGCTTATTCGAGTATTAAACTACCCAAAACTGGATCTGCCAACACTGGCAGAAAAGGCTGAGAGCGGCGGTCATACTGGCATCATTGCATGCCAACCAGACTGTAATTAAGGGCTGTGGATGATTAAAAAAGACATCACCATCATCAATAAACTCGGCCTGCATGCCAGGGCAGCAGCCAAACTTGTGACCTGCGCCAGTCAATTTACCAGTGATATTCGCCTGAGCTGCAATGGCCAGGATGTTAACGGCAAAAGCATCATGGGGGTCATGATGCTGGCTGCCGCAAAAAATTCCAGCATCACCGTAACGGCTGAGGGTGATGACGGATCAACAGCCGTTACCGCCCTGGAAAAACTGGTTGCAGACCGCTTCGGAGAGGAGGAATGACCTTAGCCTGCACTGGCATAGGTATTGGTGTCACCCGCAGTATCGCGATTGGTGAGGTGTGGTGCATAGAATGTGGGCACACCAAGGCCCACAAACGCATGATCACCACTGATGAAGTTACCGATGAAACCGCCCGTTTTCAACAGGCTGTTGCAGCCGCCAGCCAAGAATTAAAAGGAGTTCGTGATCAGATCCCGGCGTCTACCCCAACCGACATCAGTTCCTTTATCGATACTCACCTGCTGATGCTGGAGGATGCGGCTCTGGTTGATGCTTCTATTGAGGCCATTCAAGAGCATCTTTTCGGTGCTGAGTGGGCTCTACAACTGCGTCGCGATGCCCTGATTGAAGTCTTCGATGCCATGGAAGATCCTTACCTGCGTACCCGCAAGGATGATGTAGACCATGTAGTCAACCTTATTCAGAAGCATCTGCAACCAGCGCAAGACTGCGCAACAACCAACGGCGAAGACCTCAAAGGCAAAATCATACTTGCTCAGGATCTGACACCAGCCGATACCATCCTCATGCGCAATCAGGATATTGCCGCCTTTATAACCGAATATGGCAGCCCCTTATCGCACACTGCCATCCTGGCACGCAGCCTGGGGATTCCAGCCATTGTAGGCGCCCACAAGGCCACCCAACATCTGCAGCATGGAGAACTGCTGATCATTGATGCCGAACAGGGGGTAATACTGGCTAACCCTGATGAGCGCACTCTTAAACACTATCAGAGCAGGCTCAATGCAGAGCTGGCCCACACCGCCAGCCTGAACAGGCTGATTGATGAACCTTCCGTCAGTATTGATGGTATCAACATAAGTCTGATGACAAACATTGAGCTACCAGAAGACATCAAGGCCACCAATGATGTAAAAGCCGCAGGAGTAGGTCTCTACCGCACAGAATTTCTCTACATGAATCGCACCGCTCCGCCCAATGAAGAAGAGCATCTGGAGAGCTACCGAAAAATAATAGAAGGCCTGGATGGCATTCCCATCACCATCCGCACCCTTGACCTGGGCGCAGACAAAGAGGCAGATGGCAGTTGCCACACCCCAAAACCTGCCAGCAATCCGGCTCTGGGCCTGCGCGCCATCCGGCTTTGCCTGAAAGAACCAGAATTGTTTCGGCCCCAGCTACGGGCCATTCTGCGCGCTTCATCCTTTGGATCGGTGCGCATCCTGATACCCATGCTCTCAAGTTTGCAGGAGCTGCACACAGTTCAATCCATCATCGAAGAAACCAAGCGCGATCTAAAACGGCAAGGCCTGGATTTTAATCCACAGATACCAGTCGGAGGCATGATCGAGGTACCTGCCGCCGCCCTGGCCGCCGATAGTTTCGCCAAGCGGCTGGATTTTCTCTCCATCGGCACCAATGACCTGATTCAATACACCCTGGCCATAGACCGGGTGGACGATGAAGTAAACTATCTATATGACCCCATGCATCCATCCATATTGCGCCTGATCCAACACACCATTCAGGCCGGGCACACAGCAGGTATACCGGTTAGCATGTGTGGAGAAATGGCTGGTAGTCAACTCTACATACCCCTGCTGCTGGGTTTGGGGCTGCGTGAATTCAGCATGCGTCCTGGTGCGGTGTTAGAGGCAAAAGACATAGTCCGTGCCAGTGACATCAGCCAGCTTTCCAGCCGGGTATGCGATCTCATGGCACGTATAGATGATGAAGATGCAACCTTGCTGCTATCTGGGTTGACCTGTACGACGCATTGAATCAACCTTGTTTACGTGGCGGCAACACCACAGCGCTGGGGAGTCTCCGACTCAGATTAGATGCCACTTCCTGATACAGCTGTTTAGCATCACCTGGTTTGCGTTTGCTCCCCAGATATTTACAGACAAAGCGCATCCGGTCATAGTGGCTTAACAGACTAATCGCTATGCGTGCCAACCCGGCAAGATCAACCACAACCCCACGGCGACCCCGAAATAACATATTTGATGCGCGGGGTGCATCAATCCAGACGGTTGAATAATGTGCACCCTCTTTACGAACCAATATATTCCGCCACTTAAGATCATGATGAAAGAAACGTCCTCTATGCGCTTTTCTCACCTGATCAACAAGCTGGTTTGAGATCTCATCATAGACCTGCCGCCGCATGGGATCAGGCATCTGGTACCAGATATTCAGTGCAAAATACTCCAGATCCATGCTGTCTGATATTGCACGGGTAACGATAAAGGCTGATTTCAACAAACCCAGCACACGGCGCTCACTGAATGCTACTACTTCAAGGGTTGGTATCTCCAACCCTATTAGTTGTCGATAGGCCCAGACCTCAACCGTAGCCTTACCTGGCCGCATCCAAAACAGCAGGCTGTTCTTGGTTGAATAGTAATAGCGCTTAAAATAATAGACAGTCCCATCCTCTGCCGCAACACGGCGGCAGCGCGTTGTAGGTGAGTCAGAAACCAGTTGACCAGCAGAATAATTGAGCCAATCCATGGTTGCACAAATGCCAAGCTCTTTTAACTGCTGCTTATACGCCAGGTTAATCAGAAACTTCTGGCCATGAAATCGTTGAATGGATCGGGCAAGGCTTATCATTAAGTTACGGACTGTGATTATAAACCATCACGTTAATCTGTTCGGCGCACTACACATATGACTATGTCTACTTGAAAGCAGGAAACAGACAAAACCCAGCGGAATCCAATACGCTATCCATGAGTGTGCAGGGCGGGTAAAAGGTATGCCTCCATTGGTCATAAGACACAAAAACCCAAATAAAAACACCATGGCCCAAAGATTAACATCACCATCTCGACTCACCGCCCCTCTGCCAAAAGCAATAAGGTTATGCGTCGCGACAAGGAAAAAACCGACCAACCCTGTTGCTCTTAAAACATCGAGCAAAAGATTATGGCTATGTGTATGAATAAATCCATCCCCAATAGGAATAGGCATATCCAGACGGGCACCACTGCCAAAAATCGGGTATTCCAAAAATTGCGCTATTGATACCGCCCATAACTGATCTCTATACGAGAGGTCAAAGCCACGGGAAAAAATCCTCTGAAAAACGTCGGTCCATATTGCAAGGACAACCGCTAAAACAATAGCTGCTAGAGCAACCGGTATAATCCGCCGCCAGTTTTTTCTATGCATAAAAATAATTGGCAATGCCGTTATTACCAATGCCAGCTGTGGCCCCCGGCTTTTGGTTATAAATAATATCACCACCAAAGGCAGACAAGCCGCCAAATATAATAGAGAGACCTTCGGCTCTTCTGATAAAAACCGCCACATTCCAATCACCAAAGCCACTCCATACACCATGCCTGTATCGATCGGGTTCATAAGGCGAAAGTCCAGGGAATTGCCGTATTTGGATATACCTTCAGGCATCAATATACAGGCGTGGGTTACTGCAATAACAAACATGGCGGTAAATAGCGGCCTAATCAAAAATGCACGCTTATGAGCCGTAACACCAATAGCGAATAGGAGGGCAAACATCTCGGCAGCCCGTTTACCTTGCCTTACAAAAGGCTGATAGTCACCCGGTGTCCCCCACAAATAACTCAACCAGATATATAAAATAATAAGAACCAAGCCCATTGTAAGATAAGAATACGTATCTAATCGGAAAGCGGCCTGTATTTTTAATTCGGCCAATTTATATATGCCATAGAGTAAGACCGGAAACGCAACAAATGCGTAAAAAGTTGCCTTTGGCGAAGAGTCCAGAGGATAGACATAATAAGACACCACGAACAAACAAAGCCCATAGGAAAGCAAGGTAGTTAATGTGCTATCCAATTTTCCAGTATTCATTCTCTAATTAACCTGTTTGGTTGCGGATTAGCCTGTTAGAACCAGACAAGCCCTCATGCAACAGTTATCAAAACTGGTGCCAAGCCCTATCGTCATCATGTTATTTTTGTAAAACTTTATTTCTAATTTTTCTATAGCGCTCCTTGCCGATAAGTTTGTTTCTTATATGCTGCACATTGCGTTCAATTTTTTTAAGATAATTATCCTTTTTGGCCGATATTGTTGCTTTATAAATTCCAATCTCATTGATTAGTCTCCTCACAGGAGATTCCCACGTATGGACTTTAGAGTATTGTTCTATATGCTTGCTATTTACGATTGGCATCTGCTCTATACTCCAAACTATAAATACCCACTATCCCACCGGCAGGAATAAGGTGGTGCCACTCATCAAAACGCCATTAGATATACTGAAAACACAGGTCATGGCATACCCGGCAAGGCCTCAGTGTGGACATCAATTTTGCTTAAATCTTTCTGGTGGAGCAATGCATCCAGGGCTTGCAGGGTCTTATCCAGTCCACACACACCATTGGCCAAGTGAAAATCGGCAAATTCGCGTGATTTTTTAATCTGTTGGGCATAGCTGTTTCCGATATCATCCAGCCTTGCTTGGAGGATATCCAGGTTGGTCACTCTCTCTCCGAAGAATTGTGCTTGAGAAAAAATATCCGGATCTTTACTCAGGCATACTGGTACTACTGGCCGCCCAGCCAACGCGGCTTCAATCACCGCATTTGACATAATATTCACTACCACAGAGGCTTGCATCAATGCATCAACCAGCGAACATTGTGCGGGAAGCACTTGCACATTTTGCAATTGCTCTTCAGCATCCATCCAGAATGAGATTTTACTACGTGGATGGCGCTTGATTAGCACACGATAATCGGGATGCTTAGCCGCCCAGTCTAGAAGAAGCTTGTAGGTAAGCCGATACCCTGTCTCTTTTTCCTTATCAGGCCCAACCCCCAAGATCAGCAACGTACGTACATCCGGCCTAGACACTGGCAAGTCATAGCCTGCATCAATCATATGCGATCCAGACAATACAGCTTTGGAACTACCAAACCGCAGAGCGCGCGATTGTAGCGCATACAAAGAACTCTTACCAAACAAGAAGTAGTAGTCATAATCATTCATCCCCAGCCGACGCGAACGTTCTACTGTCGTGGCATGGGCAAGCTGCACTAATGCCCCTCCTTGGGCATTGAGCATCAAGCGTAAAAAAGGCGCATACAGGCTGCCATTGCGGTCATTGAGTAAAATCTTTGGCGAGTATTTTTCCACAATCCAGGCAGCATATGCCCCATAGCCAAAATAGCGCAGTGGTAATCGCTGTGGAGGTCGCCTTAGTAAGCCAGATCGAAGAACCACCCCTCGCGCCTCCAAGGCAGTTTCCACCAAGCGGCCTCGCTCATGAAGCGCCTCAATTAACAGCTTTTTACGTTTGAGTGGAATCACCTTGGGTGATGCCTGTAATAACAGGAAGTCACAAGGCGTGGACTCAATTGTGGTCGCCAAACGCCAGTGCGCACACACGCCAAATAACAGGTCGCCAAGTGCATCACGAAAAAATCGGAGGGCACTGCTCAGTCGGCTGTGGCGCTCACGCAGCAAGTGCCAACGGTAGCGATCAAGCTGTCTTGATCTATGTGCCCACTTAACTGATTTTTCTAGGTTCATACCTCTAAAAACAAAGATCGGAACCTTGATCTGGCCGCCGAGTCCGAGAAGTCCTGCCGCAGCCTTTCCGTCATACCTAAACGCAGCCGCTTTAAATCGGCCGCTGTCAACTGCACCTGCCGCGTCAAGTGCTCTGCCAAAGCAGAAACATCGCCCAAAGGAAACAACTCACCTACATCACGCACCACCTCTCGCCCGCCACCGCAATCCGTAGCAATGAGAGGAACTCCAGCAACCATAGCCTCCAGCAAGACCATGCCAAATGGTTCATGATCAGAACTCAACACAAAACCATCGAAGGCCTTGAAGTATCGCCGCCCCGCTGGGACTTGGCCAAGAAAGCGAACCTGCTGGGACACCTCTAAGGTTTCTGTCAGCTGTTGCAAGTCGCGCTCCAGTCTCCCGCTGCCCATTATTACCAGCAGACTGTCTGCTGGTAACTGCGGTAACGCCTTTGCAAACCCACGTATAAGCGTGGCCTGATCCTTGTCTGGGTGCAATCGCCCCGCATTCCCCACAATCCATGCATCATGTGGTAAATCAAGCTTTTCCCGTGCCTCTTCGCGGGAAAATAACTCCATCTCTGCCGCTTCAATATTCAGGCGGTTGTACAGTGTTTCGATGCGGCTCTCACTCCACCCTGGAAGAGCGCCGCGCAATTCGTCACGTACTGCCTGGGAAACACCTAGCAGAAACAACCTGTGGCGAAACATATTGGCAAATAACCGACGCGACAACCGGCGATAACCACCAAACGCATGATGCACGCCGATAACTGAGAGGTTAGAGGCAAGTAGCGCCACATAGATTGATTTAAAGCGGTGGGCAATACAGAGATTGAAGTGGTGCCCTGCGATAATGCGCCGGAGGTCATGCACGACCTTCAGTTTGAGTCCACGTAAATCCTTGCTCTGATAGCCGAGGAAAATTACCTCATCCGAATCTGAGTTCTGCTCAACCTCCGGGCTAGGCGCACCTTTAAGATACACCGTCGTGACCTTATACTGGCTCCCCTCAAACAGGCTGGCATACTGGCGGGCGCAGTCTAGAAAAGGCCCTTCGTAGCCATGGCAGACTTGTAATACACGGCGTTCAGACATCTGCACACGAACCCGTTTCATCTTTTACTACCAACACGTCTTCCATAATCAGATACTCCAGATCCGACCCAAAAAACATATTCAAGGCATCTGTGGGCGAACACACCATTGGCTCACCTCGGCGATTGAGGGAGGTATTCAAGATAACGCCATTGCCAGTATGTTTCTCCAGCGCTTCAATAAGCTCGTAGTAACGGGGATTGGTCTCCCTGGTCACCACTTGCGCACGGGCAGTGCCATCCTCATGCACCACTTCAGGCACCCGCTCCCTCCAGCCTTCATTTACATCAAAGGTGAAGGTCATATAGGGGGCTGGGTGATCTGTCTTCAGCATCTGTGGGGCCACTCGATCCAGCATGCTGGGGCAGAAGGGACGCCAGCGTTCACGGTATTTAATCTGCTCATTGATACGGTCAGCAATACCTTCTGTATTTGGTGCGCCAAGGATAGATCTATTGCCCAAGGCACGCGGACCAAATTCCATACGCCCCTGGAACCAGGCCAGCGGGTTGCCATCAGCAAGTAGCTTTGCCGCCCGTTGAGGTACCTGGTCAATACGCTCCCATTTGGGCTTTTTCTCATGTTGCTCACAGGCTTCAATGCACTGTTCAGTGGTATAGCTGGGACCAAGATAGGCATGTGCCATGGGTTCAACAGCATCGCCCAATTCATTGGCAATATAGGAAGCTGCACCGATGGCAGTCCCCGCATCGGAGGCAGCAGGCTGTACAAACAACTCCTTCACATCAGGCCGGGAAATGATGCGCTGGTTCAACTTCACATTGAGAGCCACACCCCCTGCAAAGCAGATCTTGCCGGTATTTTTCAGAATATCGCCGAGATAATGCTCGATCAGGCCGAGAGATACCTCTTCCAGGATATTTTGAATGCTAGCGGCATAATCTATATAGGGGTCATCAATCTCATCCCCTTCACGCCTTGGCCCCAACCAGTCGATCAGCTTGGGGCTGAAGAAATACCCCTTGCCCTCAGCATCCTTGAAGCGCCGCAGGCCGATGACATTTACCAGTTCGGTGTTGACCTTGAAGCCACATTCATCAAACTCAATCAGCCGGGAAAAATCAAATCGCTTTGGATCTCCGTAAGGTGCCATACCCATCACCTTGAATTCTCCATCCAGCATCTCAAAACCAAGGTACTCGGTCAGCGCACCGTAAAGACCACCAAGAGAATCGGGGTCATAGAACTCTTTAATCTTATGGATGCGGCCATTCTCACCATAGCCAAAGAAGGTGGTGGCATATTCCCCCTTGCCATCAATACCGAGGATAGCTGTCTTCTCCTTGAAGCCACTCAGATGATAGGCGCTGCTGGCATGAGCCAGATGATGTTCAACCGCCTCAATCCGCACCTTGCCACCGCCAATATTGAGATCCGAGATCAACTTATTCAGCTTCGCCATATTCCGATGATGGCGCCGGTTGCCATTGAACAGCGCTGTCAGCGCCCGATCCGGAGCGTACCAGTGGCGCTTGGCATAATGCCAGCGGGCAGGGCTGCTGAGTGGGATCTCTGCATGAGGGAAGGCAACCACATTGACATCTTCCGGGCGAATACCAGCAAACTCTAAGCAGAATTTAGTTGCCTTATAAGGGAAATGCCCCTTGGCGTGTTTGTCGCGGGTAAAGCGTTCTTCTTCTGCCGCTGCGACCAGCTTGCCGTCGATGAAGAGCGCAGATGAAGGATCATGGCTTACTGCACCTGATATACCCAGAACTATCATTTAATGGATTTCATTTTGGTTGGTGTAATTCAAACGAGTAATTCTGCCAGTGATTGCTTTCTGGTGCGAGTGGAAATGCAGATTTGGTAGTTATTTATTGGCAGGCTTAACTTACCCTACCTTAGCAAACAATTCTTTTAGGTCAGGAGCGTCATCCCAATTACGCATAAAGCGCCGCAGATCTTTCCCCCAGCTCTTTCTAAAGGAAGTCGTACTGGCGTGCTGCTGCATGGCATCCAGATCAATCAACACTGGCCGATCACCAACGATCAGAATATTGCTTGCCTTCAAATCACCATGACTAATGCGCTGTGCTTCCAGTTGCAGCAAGAGCTGGTTTATCTTCTCAGCCATCGCAATCTTGGCCGTCCAGGAAATACTCTCGTCCCTGAACCATTCCTGAGCACCGACCCCATCAACCTGCTCAGCAATGAAATAGCTCATGGGCTTTAACAAACCATGCTTAATCTTGACCAGGGCCACTGGGTGCGGTGTGGCAATTCCATAAAATACCAGTCGGTGGGCATTTTCCCAAGAGCGGAAGGCCCGTCCTTTACGGGTGGCGAGTTTCAGACCATGCCAAGACCCTTTTACGTTGTACCGCTTGATTACCAGGCTTAAATCATTAACATTAGTCGCCCATACGGTACAAGTGTTTCCGTTTTTCAGCGCCCATTCTTTGCCTGGAAAGCTGCTATCAGGGGCTGCCAAAAGAGACTCCATCGCTGGATTCAGCGCACTACGTGCAATCACCTCAAAGCGCCCTTGCTCTTGCCTACAGACAAAATCTGTACACTCACGAAGCAGTTTGCCTTGATGCTCTCTCCAACGCCGTTTCCGCCAACGGCCCACAGACTTCAACAAATCAACATAACCTGGGCCACCGCTCCAGTCTCGCTCAGCAAAATACTGGTCATACAGGTTCGATATTTGAGCCTCCCATTCAGGATGCAGCTGTGCAATAAGGAGCGCAATATTTTCCAGCGAATCAGCCAGTCCCAACTCACTATCATTATCAGTGACTCCGGCACCATCAAGGCTAAAAATCTCACCTTGGGATAACACAAAGTTATCCAGATGCAGATCTGTCTGCCGAAGTCCGGCCCGGTGATGTTGGGCCAGCAGGGAGACCATTTCCCGCAGCAAATGCTCACGGCGAGCATCATCACCCAGCTGCCAGGCATCTTTCAAACTAATGGGGTCAGGGATCTGGGCCAGGACGATCAGGGGCCAACCATGTTCAGCCTCCTGTCCCACATACAGCAGTTCTGCCGTAAGAATACCTCTATCCCAAAAGGCTTTAATACCGTTCAATTCCCGTTGCCAGTGTACTTGCCCCCGTTTTTGGTCGAGGAAACACTTTACAAAAACAGGCCGCCCCTCCAATGTGCCAATGCTGGCCCTGCGTTTTCCTGGCAGCAGGCGCACTGTTTCACTGCAATGCAGTTGCCGCCCATCGTCCAGGAAATAGAGATCTTTTATAGAGGAATCCATGGTAATCCATCGATTTCCTCAAAATGTCGATCATAGGAAAGAATATCTGCTCCAGTCTCCAATGTATGGGCGGCTATCCAAATATCATTAGTGGGTATAGGTCGTCCTTTCTTTCTGAGCGCCAAAGTAATGCGTGAGAACCTGTCGGCTGTGGTCAGAGTAACAGGTAGCAAATCAACCAGAGGGCTGGCCAAAAAATCTTTAAACTGAGTGAGATTCTGCTCAACTCGATTCCCGTTTCGGAAACCAAACATCAATTCTCCGGCAACGATGCTGGATATCAGTACCCGTTCAGCTTTGCGTACCCTCTCCACAACCTCTGATTGACCTTGCATCAATGCAGAATAGGCGTTGGTATCAAGCAAAAGCTTCATGACCAGATCTCAGGATCAATCTCTTTAAAAATACTAACGGCTTCATCCATAGATACTCTTTCCTCTTCAGACCAGGAGCAGATGAAAGCATCCAGGGCAGAGCCAATCTGCACAGGGTGTGGAGCCTGAGCATCCAATCCAGTGGCCTGGTGCAATAGACGCAGAACAGCCTTGTTCATGGATATATGTTCCCGCTCAGCCAGTTCTTTGATGCGTATGGCCAGCTCATCATCAAAACCGCGTAGTGTAAGCTGCATGCAATCTCCTTTGACTCGACTGTTGACTCACTTTGAGTCAGTATATGAGTCAGACTGCCATAAGGTCAAGCTTTCAGGTTTTTTTCACCTTCCGTCCAACCAAATAGCGCCAAAGCGCCCTTCCCTCAGCGTCCAACTTTGGCAGCCCCAGATAGTGCTTTAAAAAACGCAGTCGATCACTATGACTACAGATCAAACAGCGTCGATTCAGGCTGTCCAGATCACGGCTGGTAGCGCGGGATCGGGAGAGGCTGGAGCGCATTTTTTCCAGGTCGATCAGGCGCACCTCGGCTTCTACCTCCTGCTCATCAACCCGCACAAAGAGATGCTTGGGATGCAAAGAGTTGTGAACCAGCCCATTTTCATGCAATTGTCTGACTACTTGCGCCATCTCATCAATAACCGTAAGGCGAATATTTCTAGCTGCCGCCCATCCTTCTTTCAGCCATTTATCCAGCCACCAATTGAGGGGGTAAAAACCGCTCAGTTCACGGGTTACCAGTATCGCTTGCCGGGAACCTTCGACCTCGCGTTGGCCAAAATAGATGAGGTCTAAGGTTGGCACCCCGGCCTTTTGCAACATCAGGATATTCTTCATTTCTCCGGCAAAGGTTGGTTCTCCGGCTAGGGGATGCCTAAGGGTTCGGCGCTGATGGTTTTCCTGTCGTTTTATGAAGACCCCTTCTGTCTCTCCGTCCGGTCGCTCCAGCTCCAGGCGCACTACGCCACTCCAGCCCCCTCGGCGTTTATTGGGTGGCTCAAACCAATCCGCCTCCAGCGACCAGAGTGCTTCAAACCCCTTGAACCCGTTATGTCTCAGGATCGCAGCCCAATCTTTTGGCACATACTCTTGCATAATCAGATCCCAGGCCGAGTACGGTACAGGGCGTCAGCTCGCTTCTGTACTGCCTGCAAAAATGCCCCTTCTTGTTTGAGTATTTGGCGCAGTGAGCGCTTGTAATACACACGTAAAAATCTAAGCAGATCACGTTGCGTTAAACCAATTTCCATGGATGAAAAATGCAAAGAACCAATATCTTTTACCAGCCACCTCTCTGGTGTCTGTTGCCGGATCTGCACTCGATGCAGATCGATCAAATGCAGATGCAGTGACTCAGCCTGACCATCCCAAGGGCATTGGAGCAGAAAATGACAGATGTAGAAATCCCGATGGTTAATACCATTTTCATGCAGGTGGCGAGACATTTCAGCCACTCGTTCAATCAGCTTCAATTTGGCTGCAAAATCTGGTGGAGACTGCGGCCAGTCCCGGCAATAGTCTTCCAGGCTAATGCAGTTTTCCAATTCTTCAGTTATAACAAAAGAGCGCTGTCTGGCAGGGTTTCTCCCCTCCTGTCCGTAGCCTGCAAGCCGCATGGTCTCTACCCCCAACTGCTCCAACCGCTTGATTGCCAGCCACTCATTGGCAGCACCCAGTATAGGCAGTCGCAGACTGGTGAGATTCTTAAAGATCTCACGCCAACCTACTCCCCAATGCAGTTTCAGGAAGAACCCCTTGCCTCCACGCTCAAAGCGGAGGGTGCAGCGCTGAGTCCCTTCAGGGGCACGATAGATGTCTCCGGAAATATCAAAGATCTCGCCAAAGGTTGGTGCTTGCTCTGACCAGGCAGCCAGGAATTTAGGGGAAAACCAGATCACTTGGCATCTACCCGGTTGAGGATAATATCCGCAGCCAGCTCCGGCATGCTATAGAGGTCTTCCACTGCTCCGTATGCAATACCATTTTTTCGCCATTGATCGCGTTGCGGAGAGTCCAGCATCTGCAACAGCTCCTGGTTAAGCCGCTCCTGCTTAAATGGTGACGGCACTACCCGCCCACCACCCGATTGCTCTACATGAAAGGCATAACCACAACTCTCTGTGGTTAGCACAGGCAACCCTGCCACCAGTGCTTCAAGTAGCACCGTACCGGTATTTTCATTGTAGGCTGGGTGCATCAGGAGGTCTCCACCTTGTAAAAAGCGGGGCACATCATCACGTCCGGACATGACCTCAAATTGCTCTTCTAATCCAAGTCTCTTCGCCATCTTGATAAAAGACCTTGGGTTATCATTGCCCATTGCGATCAAGCGGGTGCGCTCCCGCAACTCACGGGGCAAAGAGTGAATGGCCTTGAGGGTACGATCCAGCCCCTTGGTCTTAAAACCAGAGCCAATAGCCAATAGCAGGTGCTGCTCATCGGCCAGATTAAACTCCTGCCGAAATTGAGCGCGAACCTCTTCAGCATTAGGGGGAACCACGCGATCACGGGTAATCCCCGGTGGCAGTAAGTGGAGACGATCTCGTGACGTACCATAGTGCTGCACAAAGTTCTCCAACTGGGGGGGGGAAATCAACAGTACATGGGTCTGTGATTTAGCCCCAAAGACAGCCTCCTCATACTCAAGAAAATGGCGATAGCGAGGCCCCAGTTGAATCAGTCTATTGCGCTGGGAGAGCTTCTCCTTGAAACAGGCATCTGCCGCATAGTACAGATCCAGGCCCGGCATGCGGTTGAAACCAATAACACCCTCGATTCCATCATGTTCTAAACGAATCTGCAGTGCCTTGTGAAAGGCCTCATATTTTGCATGATTTGTCAGACGCTTAATCGGCAACAGATGCAGCTCAACACCCGCCGGGACAGCGCCTTCCCAGGTCAGGCAGTAGACATGAATGTCATGGCCACGGGTCTGGCAGACATGGGCAATACGCAGCATGTCGCGCTGTAACCCACCGAAGGGAAAATACTTAAAAAGGACAAAAGCCAATTTCATCTATTATCCTAGATTAATTACCCAACTGACACATCAGCACCTGCCAAACGTGCTGGGGTGGAAGTCGTTCAAAACAGGCCGGGCTAACCTGCGCCTCTCCTTTAAAGCTACACAGGCGCTGCAAACAGGGGGCACACGAAAAATCGGCTGCCAGATTTTGATGTCTCACACCAATTACGCCAGTTAAATCAGTACGGGTAGGCCCATATAGAGATACACTTGGTACCTCAAGGGCAGCCGCCAGGTGGCTGAGTCCACTATCCAGGCCGACCACACCTGCCGCACCCCGAAACTCCTTCATCAGAGCTGATAGATCCATGCGTGGCAGCACCCAAGCATCTGCGGAGAGGGCGGCCAAATCTTCTGCACACTCTTTTTCGCTACCATTACCCCAGGGCAGCATAACCTCATAACCATCTTTGTTGGCCAAACCGATCAATTCTGCCCAATAGGCAAGGGGCCAGTGTTTGGTGGGCCATGTCGTGGCATGCAGAAAGACTAGGTAGGGCCTGTGTGACTGTGTTTTAACAGCATCGGTCTGGCTAAATCCAAAATCTGGCAGCTCATCCAGTAACTCATAACCCAATGCCTGAGCAAACAACTGACGCACCCGATCAATGGCATGTTGCGTTCTGGAAACCGCATAGCTTTTGTCATAGGTGCAAGTCACCCATGGGTCACGAGCCGAGGTACGGTCATAGCCCACCCGAGGACCGATAGCGCGAGTAGCAATCAAGGCACTCTTAAATAACAGGCCTTGAGCATCAATGATCAGGTCATATTTTTCCTTTCTAAGATCTCTAAGAAAAGCCCTGATCTCACCGCCACTCCATGATTTAAACCAGCCTTTTCGCCAACGCCGCATGGCAATAGGAATAACCCGATCAACCCCAGGGTGGCTGGCAGGTATCTCAGAAAAAGACTCTTCCACCACCCAGTCAAAACAGATGCCAGGGATAGCTTTAACTGCATCAGTCAAAGCTGGCAGAGTGTGGATTACATCCCCCAAGGAGGAGGTTTTGACTACCAATACTCTCATGTTCTATAGCAGTTCATCTAATGTGCTCTGCACCTGATCAACCGTTATGCCGGTCAGACACTCCAAGTGCCCCTTTGGGCACTCCCGTTTAAAGCAAGGGCTGCATTCAAGACCAAGAGAGAGCACTCGCGACCGGCTATTCAGTGGTGGGGTGAAACCTGGGTCTGATGAGCCATAGATTGCAACCAACGGACGATCCAAGGCCGCAGCCACATGCATCAAGCCAGAATCATTGCTGACCACGGCATCCGCCTGAGAGAGTAGATCCACTGCCTGGGCGAGAGATGTTCTCCCGCTGAGGTCAATCCCGTGTTCCCCCACAGACTCCAGGATCTCGGCGCAAACCGGTTGATCCTTGGCAGAGCCAAACAGCCAGACATCCCAGTCATGATCCACCATTTTTGCGGCCAATCCAGCATAGTGGGCCTCAGGCCAACGTTTGGCTGGGCCATATTCAGCACCCGGACACAGGGCAAGCACCGGCCGCTGCTTTACACCCAGACCCAAATCCTGCATTGCCTGCTCGGCAATGGCTTGGTCTATTTGCAGCTTCGGTGTTGGTATTTCAGGAATTGCCTGCTCTTCTCGTGGAAATGCCAAGGCTACAAAACGCTGCACCGTCATGGTGAAATGGGATTTATCTAACTTACGTACATCATTGAGCAGGCCGTATCGCATCTCACCCACCCAGCCAGTCCGCTTGGGGATATCGGCCCAGAATGGGACCAATGCAGATTTCATGGAGTTAGGCAGCAGGATGGCCTGGCTGTAACCGCGCTTACCCAGTTCACGCCCCAGCTTCCAACGAGCACCCAGGTCAAGCTGACCATGCCCTACTGACATATTGATGGCATTGGCGACTTCAGGCATACGTTCCAGCAGGGGTTTGCTCCAGCCGGGGGCCAGGACATCGATACAACAATCAGGATTGTGTTGCTTTAGGGTAATAAGCAGGCTCTGGGCCATGACCATGTCACCAACCCAGGAAGGGCCGACCACAAGGATTTTGTCCTGGGTGGTGTTCAACTTAGATTAGTCGGTTGGCATGGCAAAAAAATGAGCGCATGGCTTTGAGTGCAGCTTGGTTTTGTTCGGACATTTCCATCTCCCAGTTTGAAACCCAGGCATCAGGAGCATATTAGCCGCTCCACTTGAAACGCAATTAAACCAAAGTCAGCCACTCCTGACGCTCATCCCGACGACCATGCACCTGATCAAAATAGAGGCTTTGTAGCCGTTCAGTAACCGGCCCACGTCCCCCATTACCAATAGTGCGATTATCAACCTCACGAATCGGCGTTACCTCAGCAGCCGTACCGGTAAAGAAAAGCTCATCTGCGATATAGACTTCATCCCGGGTGATGCGCTTCTCACGCACCTGGATACCCAGTTCTTCGGCCAATTGGAAGATGGTGTTACGGGTGATGCCATCCAGGGCAGATGTCAGGTCAGGGGTGACCAGAGCACCATCCTGCACCAGGAAGATGTTCTCCCCACTGCCCTCAGCCACATAGCCTTCGGTATCCAGCAACATTGCCTCATCATAGCCACAGGTGATTGCCTCCTGCAGGGCCAGCATGGAGTTCATATAGTTGCCATTGGCCTTGGCCTTGCACATGGTGACATTGACATGGTGACGGCTGTAAGAGGAGGTGCGGATGCGAATCCCCTTACGCATATTCTCCTCACCCAGATAGGCACCCCACTCCCAGGCGGCAACCATGGTGTGTACCTTCAGGTTGTCGGCACGCAGCCCCATACCTTCAGAACCATAGAAACACATGGGACGGATATAGGCCGAATCTAGGTTGTTCTCACGCACCACAGCCTTCTGCACCTCATCCAGGGTATCCGCATCGTAGGTCATAGGCATGCGCAGGATATGTGCTGAACGTGCCAGCCGGGTGGTGTGATCCCGCAGGCGGAAAATAGCAGGGCCTTTATCTGTCTGGTAGGCGCGAACACCCTCAAATACGCCCATGCCATAGTGCAGGGTATGGGTCAGGACATGGATCTTCGCCTCGCGCCAGGGCACCATCTCACCATCCAGCCAAATAACCCCATCGCGATCTGCCATTGTAGACATTGAGTGTTCTCCAAAATCAATTGTTCAATCTTCCATCAAAGTTCGCCATACATCCTTAACTACCTCACGCTCCTCAATCAACTGATCATCAGGCACCAGGGCCGATATATCCTGAAGGCTTTTGCGGTGATAGACGGCGCGTAGAGTGCGGTAGGCACCGGTTAACTTGTCTACTGTTTCCCCAGCCAATAACTGATGACGAGAGAGGGTCTCAAGCAGCCGGATATTATCGGTCCAGTCCAGCAGATCCGGGTATTTATGCGCCCATCGCAGAACGGCGTATTGAACCATAAATTCAATATCTGCGATACCGCCGCAGCCCTGCTTGAGATCGAATGCCCCCGGTTTGGTCTTGTCCAGAGAACCACGCATCTTCCGGCGCATATCAGCAACTTCAATACGCAGCTTATCGGCATCTCGCTCCCGGGACAGCACCTCACGGCGCACACGCTGAAACTCAGCTACAACCGCCTCATCCCCAGCTACAGCACGGGCGCGCAGCAGGGCCTGATGTTCCCAGGTCCAAGCCTCTTGTTTCTGATAATGCTCAAAGGTGGCAAGGGAGCTAACCAGCATGCCAGAGTTACCGTTGGGCCTTAGCCGCATATCCGTTTCATAGAGCATGCCAGATGGGGTGCGGGTGGTGAACATATGGATCATCCGCTGCCCCATACGGATATAAAAGACATCATTGCCCACCGGCCTGTTCCCATCGGTCATGGCATTGGCGTTCTGGCTACCATGCAGGAAGATAATATCCAGATCCGAACCATAGCCCAGCTCAATACCACCCATCTTGCCATATCCAATCACAGCAAAGCCTGTCTCCTCGCCCAGGATATCTGCCGGCCTACCGTAGGTGGCAGTCATCTGCTCCCAGGCCAACTGCAACACCCGGGCGGTTATAACCTCGGCAATCTCCGTCAGATAATCACTGACCACCATCAGCGGTATGGCACCGGTTATATCCGCTGCTGCAACACGCAGCATATTACTTTGAGCAAACTGGCGCAGACGTTCCATCTGCTGCTCCAGGTCATCCTGATCCAGGGGTGCCAGCAGGTTATTTAGCTCTGCATCCAGATCCGAGCGGTGTAACGGTGCATATAAGCGTCGCGGGTCCAACAGCTCATCCAGCAGCAATGGATGACGGACCAGTTGCTGGCTGATCAGCAGGCTCTGTGAACTAAGGCGCACCAACTGTGACAGGGCCAACGGCCGCTCCACCAGCAGAGCAATATAGGCCGTACGCCGCGCAATGGCCTCTATCAGAGGCACCAGTCGCTGCAACGCCTGATCCGCTTCATCTGCCTGCCCTGTCGCCTCTAGCAGCAGCGGCATAAGCTGTTCCATGCGCTGCCCACCTCGCTCACCAAGGGCTTGGCAGGCGTGGGAGCTACGCAGGTTAGACAGGCGCTGCAAAGTCTCAGCAGGTTGCTTAAATCCGATACCATCCAGAACCTCACAAGCCTCATCCGCTTCCAACTTGTCCTGCCACAATGCAACCAAGACCTGCTGTCCTCCAGACTCTTCTGCCTGGGGAGCAGCAAACACCTGGTCAAACTGCCCATGTACACGCTGACGGTGCTGTTCTAACTCTTTGTAAAACCTGCCCCAACCCTCAAATCCCATGGCCCTTGCAAGACGCAACTGCCCCAGCTCATTCCCTGGCAGGGAGTGAGTTTGTTTATCCTGCCAAGCCTGGAGACGATTCTCCGTCCGGCGCAAAAAGATGTAGGCCTCAGTCAACTCCCGCACCACATAGCTCGGTAGTAAATTCTTGTTCCCAAGCCGCTGAAGTACCAACAGGATAGGACGAATCTGTAGCTCAGGATCACGCCCACCACGAACTAACTGAAAGACCTGGCCGATGAATTCAATCTCACGAATCCCTCCATAGCCAAGCTTGATGTTTTCGGCCATGCCCTTACGTTTGAGTTCCTGGCTGATGAGTCTTTTCATGCTCCTGATGGACTCAATAACACTAAAATCAAGGTAGCGGCGATAGACAAATGGTTTGAGCATCGCCATCAACTCACTCCCGGCATCCTGATCACCCGCAACCACCCGCGCCTTGATCATGGCATAGCGTTCCCACTCACGAGCTTGGCTTTGATAATAATCCTCCATGGCGGCAAAGCTCATCACCAGAGGACCGGAATCACCAAAAGGGCGCAGTCGCACATCCACCCGAAATACGAAGCCATTGGCATCCCGCTGATTCAGAGCCTGTACCAGTCGCTGGCAGAGCCTGGTAAAGAACTGTTCATTGCTGAGGCTGCGCCGTGCGCCCTCCACCTCACCATGGGCAGGAAAACTGAATATGAGGTCTATGTCAGAGGAAAGGTTCAACTCCCGTGCTCCAAGCTTTCCCATACCCAGCACTACCAGACGTTGCTGCACACCTTCTGCATCGCGGGGAGTTCCCAGCTCAACACAGGCCCAGTCATAAAGCTTGTTCAGGGCCTCATCAATACAGGCACCAGCGAGGGCGCTCAGGTCTTCCAGAGTTTCACTCAAAGGAGCTACGCAGGTCAGATCACGCCAGATTATGCGCACCATCTGGTAGCGGCGGAACAACCGCAGTTCCTGTGCCAGAGAAGGTTCATCCTTCACCTCTGTCAGCCGTTGTTGTAGCAGCTTAGCCATCCTGCCTTCCAGATAGTTGCTGGAGAGATCACTATTCTCCAGCAGCTGATTTAGCAACGCTGGATCACGCAGGCAGCTCTGAACCACATAATCACTGGCCTCCCAGACCTGCTTCAGGGTTGCGACGAAGGTGGGATTATCAGGGGTGGCAATACCATTTTGCTGAGCTAGCTCCTGCCATGCCTGCCACTGCCAGTCAACGCCATCGGCAAGGGTTTGCTGTAGATTCTCAGTCATAGAAAAAGCTTACTTGGATAGAGGGTATAAAAAAAGGGCTGATGGATTTCTTTCACTGATTCGACCTTCGGATAACACAGCAATCTTGACAAGCTCGTCATGCATCGTATATACCTAATGTTGTACAAGCAATAACAAAATTGGTGATATATGCAAAATGCTACTCTACACATCAAGGTCAAGCAGGAAGTTGCAGATGGGCTAAAAGCCTTATCTGGCAAAAGACATACCTCGGTTGGCGAGCTTGTGAGGCAAGCGGTTATTTCTAGTTATCAGCTTGAACTCATCTCCTCATTGAATATCCAGCAAAAACGCGCCCTGGAGGCATATCGGGGAAATTACATCAGCTTGTCCAGGCTTGCGGAAGAGATGGGGATGAACCCTTGGGACATAAGATTATGGCTGAAGGATCACGACATACCGCAAAACAACTCATTCATTGAGGATGACGTAAACAATGCATAGGGGGAAATGGGTATTTGATACCGTTGTCCTCAGTAATTTTCTGCTATCTGAGTCATTACCACCGCTTGAGCAGCGCTACAAAGGTAAAGGGCTGATCACCAGTGATGTATACGGCGAGCTTGCCACCGGATTTACCTCATACCCACAACTCGAACAAGTCGATCGGCTTCTGGATGGTGGTGTTTTTGAACTCACGACGCTAACGCAAATAGAACTCAAAATATACCGACAGCTGATCACTCATCTAGGCCGTGGTGAAGCTTCTTCCATTGCGGTTGCAGTGCAGCGGCAGGGCATCATGGTCTCGGATGATCGTGCTGCAAAAAACCAATGCATGCGTATGGAAACACCTGTCACGGGCACCATAGGCATCCTCAAGGCATCCGTCATGGAGGGCGCACTATCCTGCACCGACGCAGATACAATACTCCGTAAAATGGTTGAAATGGGGTTTTATTCTCCGGTTATGAGTATTAGTGATATCACATGACTACAGGAGAAAACAGGATGGGTGATGTTATTCAGCCTTAGCCAGTTCTTCTCGCATGGCCTTGATGACGCTGTCGTAGTGGTTAGGATCATCCTCGCTGGCGGCGCTAAATATGGCTGAGCCAGCCACAAAGGTATCAGCACCAGCTTCCTTGATCTCGCAGATATTATCGATCTTCACACCGCCATCTACCTCCAGCCGGATATTCCTACCTGACTCATCGATCATCATCCGCACCTGACGCAGTTTCTCCAGGGTGGCAGGGATAAAGCTTTGACCACCAAAGCCTGGGTTTACTGACATTAGCAGGATCATATCCACCTTATCCATTACATAATCCAGGTGGGAGAGAGGGGTTGCCGGGTTAAACACCAGCCCGGATTTGCAGCCCTCATTGCGGATTAGTTGCAGGGTGCGGTCAATATGCTCTGACCCCTCAGGGTGAAAGGTTATATAGCTGGCTCCAGCTTTGGCAAAATCGGGGATGATGCGATCCACCGGCTTGACCATTAAATGTACGTCAATGGGTGCAGTGACGCCATGCTTGCGCAGGGCATCGCATACTAAGGGGCCGATGGTTAGATTGGGCACATAGTGATTATCCATTACATCGAAGTGTACGATGTCGGCACCGGATGCCAGTACGCTATCAACCTCTGCACCCAGTCTGGCAAAATCAGCAGACAGGATAGAGGGAGCAATTAGGTTATTGGACATATTATTAACCAAACATTAGGGGTAATGAGAGATTATAACCCACGCGCCTCTTTTACCTTTTCGTAAGCCTTACGGATCTCATGGGTCTTCCGGGTGGCTACCTTCATCATCTCTTCTGGCAGTCCTTTTGCTACCAGTTTGTCTGGATGATGCTGGCTCAGCAGGCGACGATAGGATTTTTTTATCTCACCATCGCTGACTTCAGGTGAAGAATTAAGAATGGCGTAGGCGTCTTGCAGGCTGACCCCTTCAGGCTGCTGCGCTGGCCCGCCGCGGCGGCCTCTGGCACCAGCAAAGCCGTGTTCTGCCTGAATCATCTGCTCCAACCTGCGGAAGACAAACTCGGATATGCCGAGCTGTGAGCAGATATGCAGCAACAGGCGCTCTTCTGCCGAATCCAGGCTGCCATCTGCATACGCTGCCTGAATCTGTAGTTCCAAGAACATCTGAATCAGGGTGTTGCGTCGGTGACATTCCTGACGAAACTGCTCTAGCACCTCATCCAGCAGGAAATCATCTGATTTGCCTTCATTAAACAAGTGCTGTGCTGTCTGGTACAACTCAGGAGAGAGATTCATCTCCGCCATCACTGCCTCTGCCATGGCGATCTCGTCTGGTGAGACCCGGCCATCGGCCTTGGCAATATGACCCATGACTGAAAAGGTGGCGGTAAAAAAAGCCGTTTGTACCCGCTCCCGATCACCTGGGTCTAATCCCTCTACACCCTTCAGACCAGATAAACCCTTGTCCAGATTGTGGCCCAGAGCGGCACCTAGCAGTGCGCCCAATGGGCCTCCCAGCATAAAGCCAAAGGTGCCGCCTACAACTTTTCCCCACCAGCCCAATTTGGTTCTCCCACAATGTTGTGTGCTTGGAACAGATTATACACTGATACGCTATTTATTAGGCGGAGTGGGGCTTGGTTGTGATTCAGCCTGATTTTGCATGCTGGCAGCACCTAATGGAGTTGTAATAATCTCACCTTTTCCAGTGAGTACCATTAGCCCATTCAAGACACCAAAACACAATATAGCGCCAATCAGTATGCCCAGAAAAATTGGTTTAGTTAGTGAGTTGAGTTTTCCATGATCACCAGAAGTTTCTTGCTGATTCAGAAATGGCACGGTGGTGATGGCCGTACATACAGATTCTTCTTCAGGTGGGTGTTTTTTTGCATCAGCATCTTCCAGGCCGACCTTGGTTAATTGTATTTTCTGTTTGATTTGTTCCAAATGGGCATCCCTGTCTTCAAGGGCATCTTCCAAAGACCGTTGCTCGCCAATAGCATGCTCCAGCTCTTGATCTCGTTCTCTGATTGAGCGGTGTAGTTGATCTACTTCTTGCCGCAAACCCTCCATCTCTGCGGCTTGTATACCAGGGCCGTCATGTTGTTCCAGTTTGGTTAAGGCATCCTGAAGTTTAATCTTCGCCTCTTCCAGTTGCTCTGCCGCTTCACTGCGAGCTTGTGCAAGTTCAGTTTGCAGATCTGATATTACGCCTGCATCAGTGCCTGCTGGGTTTGATTGGATTTGTTCAAGATATTGTTGCCGATACTTGCTGAATTCCTCAACCTCTTTCGATAGAGCGATTATTTGCTGTTTAGCCGCTTCTTGTTCAGCGTTGTATTTTGTGGCCTGAAGCTGCGTGTGGTGCAGCTTGCCCAGTAGCTTTGCTGTCTCCTTTTGTTCAATTCTCTCTTGCTCCTCTGAGACAGAAAGCAGAATGTCCAGCTCGGCTTTTAACTGTCGGTTATCTGATCTAAGTTCAGCAAGCTGTTGCTCTAACTCGGCGCGCTCTGTGGCCCATTTATTTTGATCCTCTTCATCTTTCATGTACTTCAATCTCCTCCATACGCATTATCACACCCTGTATGTTTGCAGGAGGGATAAGCTGAAAGACCCGTGAGCAGAGCAGTCTGGCTGAGAATATTGGTTACCAGGATATGCTAAATGATAGTCACCGCTCCCTTGGAAAAAGGTATCCTCCCGGCATTATCGACCATGTTGGCGTAATGTTTATTGCCCTAAAGGCCATTATTTAATCCAGGTCACAGTTTAATACTATAAGTAAAATACCTGAATAATTTGGTGTAAAACGTAAAATTCAGTGAATATACTGGAAATAATGCTAAAAACTCTCGAATTTATTAATGCCTACCTATAGAATGGCACCCGTTTTCATTACCTTAACCATTTGTAAAAATATATTAACAAACCAGGAGTCACTAATGGCCTTAAAGAAAAGAGCAGCTAAGAAAACCACTAAGAAAACCACCAAGAAAACGGCTATTGCCAAGAAAAAAGCGTCTGCTCCAGTAAAGTTGAGAGCAATTACCACCAAACAGACCAAACTCCAGATTGTTACTGCTATTGCTGAGGAGACAGATCTTTCACGCAAGCAGGTGACCACGGTATTTGATGCTCTTGGCACCTTGGTTCAGCGCCACATGCAGCGCCGTGGTTCAGGTGAGTTCACCATTCCTGAGACTGGTGTTAAGATTCGCAGGGTTCGCAAGCCAGCGCGTAAGTCACGCATGGGCCGTAACCCGGCAACTGGCGAAAGCCTTAAGATTGCAGCAAAGCCTGCATCCACAGTAATTAAAGTTGCTGCCCTGAAGGCGTTAAAAAACAAACTTGGCTAAACCGATAGGCCATACTTTTGGTGTGGAGATAAATGAATAGATGCATATCGCACACTATTTTATTTGCCTGATGGTCAGTGTACTGCCCCGCTGAATCAGTTCCAGTTGCTTAAGGAAACTCATACCAAGCAACACTTCATCGCCATGCATGCTGGGCAGGATAGATGCTCGCACATTAGCCAGTTCGACACCGCCCAGCTTGACGCTATCCAGTGTCGTCCGCCAAGCATAGACCTTCCCGTTGGCAGTGTGCGCAATAAAACGGTTGCCTCGTTGCAATTGGAGTTTATTTGCTAATTGCTCATTCAAGGCTACATCCGTTGCACCTGTATCCAATAGAAAAATAACAGGCTCATTATTGATCAAGCCACTGGCGACATAATGACCCAGCCTGTTACGTTTAAGCACGACCTCCACAACCTCACCACTGCCAGCCATGGATTGCAACTGTTGGTTTGGGTTGTATCGATGACTCAGAATATCGTTGAAGAAAAGAGTCAGCAAACCAAGAACCATTACCCAGGCGGCAATAATCATGCCTTTGCCAAGACGCTTAGTACCATTGTTTGATTGTGGATGTTCTGAAGCCATTAACGCGCATTATAACCAGTTAGGCGACGAATTTTCTGGATTATCATATTCATGGGGCATCGACTAATATGTACATAACAGGCTCCTAGAGGTAAGTTGAATAAATGATAATCCTCGTAGGAGATGTTGGTGGAACTCACACCCGATTAGCCCTGTTAGAAGTGTGGGAAGGGCATCTCCAAATTGTGACTAAAAAGGTATATCGGAGTGCTGATTATGCCTCGTTGGAAGATATTGCAGCTGAATATTTAGCTGCTGTGGATGCTAAATGTAAAACGGCCTGCTTTGGTATTGCTAGTCCCATAAAACAACAGACTTGCCGGATTATTAATCTACCCTGGCTGGTCGATGCTGCGGTGATAAAGGCACGATTAGAGCTGGAGAAGATCTGGCTGATAAATGATCTTGAGGCGGCAGCCTGGGGTATTGCAGAACTTGATCAGGATGACTTCTGTACCTTGCAGGAAGGCAGTTCTGATGCGTCAGGGAATCGGTGCATCATTGCTGCTGGCACCGGGCTTGGAGAAGCTGGTCTATATTGGGATGGCACCTGTCATCATCCCTTTGCAACTGAGGGTGGACACGCCGGTTTTGCTCCACGCAATGCCCTGGAGTTTGATCTGTTTAAACATCTAACCAAGAGCTTTGGGCATGTCAGTTGGGAGCGGCTATTATCAGGTTCTGGGTTGGTGGCTATTTATCACTTTTTGCTTATGCGGAATATGCAGCCCGTTCCAGCATGGCTGGCAGATGCTAATCATGAAGCAGCAGCAATATCACAGGCAGCCATTGATCACACCTGTACCACAAGTATTGCGGCGCTAGATCTCTTCGTAACTCTTTATGGCGTTGAAGCTGGTAATCTGGCACTTAAGCATATGGCCATGGGAGGAGTTTATATTGGGGGTGGTATTGCACCAAAGATATTGCCCAAGTTGCAGGATGATGCATTCCTGGATGCATTCAACAATAAAGGTCGGATGGAACCGCTGATGCAAGCAATGCCAGTAACAGCAATCCTCAATGAAAACGTTGCTCTGTATGGTCAGGCTCGTTATGCCTGGGTGCAGGCAAACGCTGTTTAAAGTTGGTGTCTATCTGTAAACACCGTGTTAATGTTATTGGGCATCAAGCAGTTGTGTTTATGTATAAAACAATTGAAGATCTGTCATTGGCTAATGCGATGATAACCGGCTTAGGAAAAACCTATGAACTACTTTGAAGATAATTCACTCTCTATTGGCAATACCCCACTGATCAAACTGAATAAGGTGGTTGATCAGGATGGCGCTTTGGTATTGGGTAAGATCGAAGGCCGCAATCCAGCATATTCTGTTAAGTGCCGTATCGGTGCCAGTATGATCTGGGATGCTGAAAAGCGTGGTGTGCTCAAACCTGGTATGGAGGTTATCGAGCCTACCAGTGGCAATACAGGCATTGCTTTAGCCTTTGTTTGCGCCTCCCGTGGGTACAAAGTTACGCTTACTATGCCTGAAACCATGAGTTTGGAGCGGCGCAAGGTGCTGAAAGCCCTAGGAGCTGAAATAGTTCTGACTGAGGGAGCCAAAGGCATGCCTGGTGCCATTGCCAAGGCTGAAGAGCTGGCGGCCCGTGACCCAGGACACTATTTTCTACCCCAGCAGTTTAAGAATCCGGCCAATCCTGATGTCCATGAGGAGACTACTGGGCCAGAGATCTGGGATGCCACCGATGGCCAGATTGATGTGCTGATCTCAGGCGTTGGCACCGGAGGTACCATTACTGGCGTCTCTCGCTACATCAAGAACACATGCGGTAAGCAGATTATTTCTGTGGCAGTGGAACCTGCTGCTAGCCCGGTTATTACGCAAGCGTTAGCTGGCGATGAGATCAAGCCATCCCCCCATAAGATTCAGGGTATCGGTGCTGGTTTTATCCCCGAAACCCTTGATCTGGAGATGGTTGATCGAGTGGAACTGGTTGAGAACGAGGAGGCAATCGAATTTGCCCGCCGCCTCGCTACTGAAGAAGGTATCCTTTCCGGCATCTCCTGTGGGGCAGCAGCAGCAGTTGCTGCAAGACTGGCACGGCAACCGGAATTTGCCGACAAGACCATCGTTGCAATCATGCCAGACTCTGGTGAGCGTTATCTCTCCAGTATTTTGTTTGAAGGGATTGTTTGAGCGTTTGTAGGCGTACTGGTATTACTCCCCAGACTCCCGCTTTTCCACCCGGCACAAAACACTGCCTTTAGCCAACCTGGCCTTGATTTGAGTACCTGGTTTTACTGACATAGCATCACGCACTACCTCCCCCGATGGATACATCTGGACAATGGCATAGCCGCGTCCAAGAGTAGCCAAGGGGCTAACGGTATGTAGATGTTGACAGACCCCTTTCAATCTTTGCTGAAATTGAATAATGGCGTTGCTCATTTGCCGCTGTAATCGCTGATCAAGAGCAGTCTGGCGCGTCTTAAACTGCTGCAATTGATGCGCAGGTGTCAGGGTGGTTAACTTGGCGCTGAGGGTGTTGAGTCGGCTCTGGTGCTGAAATTGATGAACCTGCCTGCTTTGTCCTAGGCGTCGTGCCAGCTCATCCAGAAGCTGCTGTTGTTGCTGTAATCGGGTTCCTGGGTGTTGCTGACACAAGCGCTGTTGAAGGTGTCGCAACCGAGTTCTGAGTAGATCCTGCTGTCGGTTAACACCAATAAGTAGCCTACCGTGCAATTGCCTGGATTGTTTTTGTAGTGCTGCCCGGTCAGGGCTTATGAGTTCAGCGGCAGCAGAAGGTGTGGGTGCGCGTTGGTCGGCCACAAAATCAGCAATAGTAAAATCTATCTCATGGCCTATGGCAGAGACCAGGGGGAGATGGGCCTCATATATGGCCCTGGCCACAGCCTCGTTATTGAAGGCCATAAGATCCTCTAATGAACCTCCGCCACGGGTCAGTACCAGCAGGTCGCATTCCGCACGTTGATCTGCAAGGCGAATCATCTCGGTGATTTTGCCAGCGGCATCTTCACCTTGCACTGGTACTGGATATACTATTACCAATGCTGCGGGGAAACGCCGCTGCAATACCGTGAGCAAGTCGTGGATGGCAGCACCGGTTGGTGAAGTGATGACGCCAATGCGCTGTGGAAATGAAGGCAATGGCTGCTTGTGCTCAGGATCGAATAGTCCCTCCGTCCCCAGGCGTTGCTTTAGTTCATCAAAGGCTCGCCGGAGGACTCCTTCCCCGGCAGTTTCCATGTGCTCAATTCCGAGCTGGTATTCCCCACGGTTCTCATAAAGCCCCACTTTCGCCCGAACCCGCACCTGCATGCCATTTTCAGGCTGGAAACGTAGTTTCATCCGGCGCATGCGGAACATAGCGCAGCGCACCTGAGCATGGGCATCCTTCAGGGTGAAATAGATGTGTCCAGAGGCAGGTCGGGCCAGATTGGAGATTTCACCTTCTACCCAGAGTAGAGGGAAGCTGCCATCCAGTACCGCTTTTACCTCACTATTGAGGCGGGATACAGTAAAAATATTCAGGTTAGTACTCCGATAAGGTGCGAACACTATTGCGGATCTTAAGGTTTTGCTGTGCGTTACCCATCCAGCAGCAGTGCAACACTGATTTTTCTAAGTTAAGTGGTTTACCCTTTCAGTGTCAAATTCTATAATGAACCGTTTATCTACCTATCAGGATAGGAAACTGAATTATGCGCATTACTCAGGATGCCTTGACCTTCGATGATGTTCTCCTTGTTCCGGCACACTCGACCATTATGCCTAAGGATGTAGATCTTAGGACGCAATTGACTCGTGATATTGAGCTGAACATCCCTTTACTGTCAGCCGCTATGGACACGGTGACAGAGTCACAATTCGCCATTGCCCTGGCTTTGGAAGGTGGTATTGGCATCCTCCACAAGAATATGACCCCTGAACAGCAGGCCAGTGAGGTGCTCAGCGTCAAGAAATATGAAAGCGGGGTGATTCGGGAGCCAATTATTGTGGCTCCAGATACCAGCATCTTTGAGGTAATGGAGTTGACCCGAGCGCACAATATATCCGGTGTGCCGGTAGTGGACGGAGAAGCACTGGTAGGCATTGTCACCGGGCGAGATCTTCGTTTTGAGACCCGCATGAGCGACCCTGTCTCCTCTATTATGACTCCCAAGGCAAAACTGGTGACGGTGCAGGAAGGTGCAGACCGGGCGGAGGTAATCAGCCTGCTGCATAAACATCGTATTGAGAAGGTGCTGGTGGTGAATGGTAAGTTTTCTTTGCGTGGCCTGATAACGGTTAAGGATATTCAAAAAGCAAAAGAGAATCCTAATGCCTGCCGCGATGAGAGTGAGAGCTTACGGGTAGGAGCTGCTGTTGGTACTGGCGTTGGCACTGAGGAGCGGGTGGAAGCACTGGTGAAGGCAGGCGTTGACGTGGTTGTCGTTGATACTGCCCATGGACACTCCCAAGGAGTGCTGGATCGAGTGTCATGGGTCAAGAAACACTACCCAGATGTACAGGTGATCGGCGGCAATATCGCCACCGCAGAAGCTGCCCGGGCGCTGATTGATGCTGGGGTGGACGGAGTGAAGGTTGGTATTGGCCCCGGCTCTATCTGTACCACCCGAATCGTTGCTGGCGTTGGGGTGCCGCAGGTAACTGCTGTATCTAATGTTGCTAAAGAACTGGAAAAAAGTGGCGTACCACTGATTGCTGATGGTGGCCTGCGTTATTCCGGTGATGTGGCCAAGGTGATTGCTGCTGGTGCTCATTCAGCAATGATTGGTGGCCTGTTTGCAGGTACTGATGAAGCGCCTGGTGAGGTAGAGCTGTATCAGGGACGCTCTTATAAATCTTATCGCGGTATGGGTTCCCTCGGAGCCATGTCTGGGAAGGATGGCTCCAGCGACAGATATTTCCAGGAACCGACAGGTGATGCGAAAAAGCTGGTGCCAGAAGGTATTGAGGGCCGGGTGCCCTACAAGGGTACTGTGCTGAATATTATCTACCAACTGATTGGTGGCATTCGCGCCAGTATGGGTTACACCGGCTGTTCCAATATTGGCGAAATGCGGACCAAGCCAGAATTTGTCCGTGTTACAAATGCGGGCATGACAGAGTCCCATGTGCATGATGTAACCATAACCAAAGAAGCACCGAACTATCGCAGAGATTAAAGAAGAGCGATTTAAATGAATACTGACATCCACGCCCATCGAATACTCATTCTTGACTTCGGTTCCCAATACACCCAATTAATCGCCCGCCGGGTGCGCGAGGCCGGGGTCTATTGTGAAATCTATCCCTATGACAATGCAGAAGCAGCCATTGAAGAGGGCAAGCCAGCAGGTGTAATCCTGTCTGGCGGGCCAGAGACAGTAACTGCGGATCACACTCCCCGCGCACCACAGCAGGTGTTTGAGCTTGGGGTGCCGGTACTGGGTATCTGTTATGGGATGCAGACTATGGCAGCCCAGCTTGGTGGTCAAGTGGCGTCATCCAGTACCCATGAATACGGCTATGCTCAGGTGCGAGCCAGAGGGCACTCAATTCTGCTACGTGATATTGAGGACCACACCACCACTGATGGTTATGGGATGCTGGATGTCTGGATGAGCCATGGCGACCGGGTTGAAGAACTGCCGGAAGAGTTCAAGGCTATTGCCAGCACCGATAACGCTCCGCTGGCTGGCATGGCAGATGAAGGGCGTCATTTCTATGGCCTGCAATTCCATCCAGAAGTAACCCACACCCTGCAAGGCAAGCGCATTATCGAGCGTTTTCTATTTGAGATCTGTGGCTGTGAGGCACTGTGGAACTCGGATAATATCATTGAAGAAAGTATTCGCCAGGTGCAGGAAACCGTTGGTAATGACAATGTAGTGCTGGGTCTCTCAGGTGGTGTGGACTCATCTGTGGTCGCCGCCATGCTGCATCGGGCTATCGGTGACCAACTGACCTGTGTGTTTGTGGATAATGGCCTGCTTCGACTGGATGAAGGCGATCAGGTGATGGCTACCTTTGCTCAGCATATGGGCATTAAAGTAATTCGGGTGAATGCTGAAAGACGGTTTCTAAATGCCTTGAGAGGGGTATCTGATCCGGAACAAAAACGTAAGATCATTGGCAACCTGTTTGTGGATATCTTTGAGGACGAGGCGAGCCATATGGATGATGTAAAGTGGCTGGCACAGGGTACCATCTACCCGGATGTTATCGAATCAGCCGGTGCCAAATCAGGCAAGGCGCATGTCATTAAGTCCCACCACAATGTAGCTGGTCTGCCGGAAGATATGAAGCTGAAACTGGTAGAGCCTCTGCGTGAGTTGTTCAAAGATGAAGTACGCAAGATTGGTGTTGAACTGGGTTTGCCATACGACATGATCTACCGTCATCCATTCCCTGGGCCAGGTTTGGGTGTACGTATCCTTGGTGAAGTAAAGAAGCAATACGCTGACTTGCTGCGCCAAGCCGACCACATCTTCATCGAAGAACTGCATAACCATGATATCTACAACAAGGTCAGTCAGGCGTTTGCGGTTTTCCTGCCGGTAAAATCTGTCGGTGTGGTGGGGGATGCCCGCCGCTATGAATACGTCATAAGTCTACGTGCGGTTGAGACGGTGGATTTTATGACAGCGCATATCGCACATCTGCCCTACGAGTTCCTGGAGCTGGTTTCCAGCCGTATTATCAATGAAGTGCAAGGCATATCCCGAGTGGCTTATGATATTTCAGGTAAGCCGCCTGCAACCATAGAATGGGAGTAGGAACGGCTGCTAGCCGCGAAGAATACCCCGCTGACCGTGACCACAGAGACTGATCAACGCTGGATCCACCACGCTATATCGTTGGCAGATCGTGCTGCCGGAGAGGGCGAGGTGCCGGTGGGTGCCGTTATCGTCAGGGATGATGAAATAATTGGTGAGGGTTGGAACCGGCCAATTGGTGAGCATGACCCAAGTGCTCATGCTGAGATACAGGCCCTACGCAATGCGGGGCAATGTGTTGGAAATTACCGTCTTCCTGAAGCCACTCTCTATGTAACCCTGGAGCCGTGCGTCATGTGTGCCGGAGCCATCATCCATGCCAGGATAAAGCGGGTAGTGTTTGGCGCATATGATCCCAAGGGTGGTGCAGCAGGTAGCGTGTTTAGTCTATTGCCATCAGATAATCGATTTAACCATCATACTGAATGTGATGGAGGTATTCTTGAGTCTGAGTGTGCAAAGCAGTTGCGTGATTTTTTTAAATTGCGGCGTTGAGGAGAGCAGTTTCAAGTAGCAAGTTTTAAGTGGGCAACTGGGGATTCAGATCTGCGGAGAATCAAAATCAACAGGGTCAGATCTCGATTGATTTACCTTCAACTACGACAGCCGATCCAATCGCAATCGCTGCCGCTCATCAAAAAGATGTTTTGATCCAGCCCAGATGGCGATCATGGAACCCAAGCCGATACTGGCAGCAACCAGGAAAAGGATCAGAATCTGATATTTGGCGGCCTCGAATGGTGAGCTTCCCGCCAGGATCTGGCCAGTCATCATACCCGGCAGGCTGACCACTCCTGCTGCCGCCATGGCATTCATGATCGGGATCATGCCGGTGCGCAGGGCGTTGCGGCGGATCTCAGAGATGGCTGTTTGCCAATCATGCCCCAGCATCAGCCGTGCCTCAATGGCATTGCGCTGCTGCCAAGCGTTCTGATTGAGGCTATCCAGGCTGAGGGCGATTCCGGTCATGGTGTTACCCAACATCATGCCCAGCAGGGGGATAAGGTATTGTGGGGTGTACCAGGGTTCTACCTGGAGGATTACCAGCAAGGCCAACAGGGTGACGCTGAAGGAGGATACAAACATGGAGATAATTCCCACTCCCAACCCCCAGTAACCCCGGTAGCGCCGCTGTTGGCGGTTCATCACCTCATAACTGGCTACCAGCAGCATGAACAGTGTCAGCAAGCCGATGGTAAGAGGGTTAGACTGGGCGAAAATAACCTTGAGTACCAGCCCCAGCAGGCTGAGCTGAACGGCGCTACGTACTCCGGCGATCAACAACTGTTTCTCTATGCCAAGATGCAGGCGAAAGGAGAGCGCTGCCAGTATTAACACTAGAGTTGCTGCAATGGCCAAATCCCAAGGAGTGAGGATGATTAGCTTCATATGCTTTGCCTCAATTCACCATCCTGAAAATGGTAGTACCTGCCGCCCATTTGGTGCTGTGATGGGTTATGGGTGACCCAGATGACAGCTATCTGTTGCTTGCGATAGTCATTGATCAGTTGTTCTACCCGCTGGGTGTTGTCGTTATCAAGGTTGGCGGTGGGTTCGTCCAGCAGCAGCACTGTTGGTCTGTTTTCCAACAGACGGAGCAGAGCCAGCCGTTGGCGCTCGCCAGTGGAGAGCCGGGACACCTCTCTGCTTAACCAATCTGTGGTGAAACCCAGAGTCTCAAGCAGGCAGGGGGATGGATTGTGAAAATGATCTCCCACAAACTCCATCCACCAGGCACTCTCTGCGGGTAGAAAACCGACCTGTCTTCGCCATTGGGGGGCCGGTATCTCTCTTTGAGGCACCCCGTTGAGTCTGATATCGCCCTGGTGATGGTCAAGATCGGCAATGGCCCGGAGCAACTTGGTTTTGCCACAGCCAGATGGCCCGGAGATAGTTATGCATTGGCCTGGTTCAATCTCCAGGTTGATGTGAGCAAGCTGGAGGATCTGGAGATTGCGGATGCTGAGCATTAAAAATAAGTCACAGGTTGTAAGATCCAAGTAGCAAGGTTAAAAACCACAGGTACACTCAGATAAACACAGATTATTTATCTGCATCCATCTGTAGTTCAGTCGTTATTTTTTTGTTAAAGATAGTGCAAATGATGGGTGCCTGCATTCTCGCATTCTCTTCTCCAAGAGCACAAGAGAAATACACGTTTGCACGGATACCGTGAATGTATTAATATTAAAGAATGATAGTTTCATTTGGAAACCGTGCAACATCAGACTTATTCCATGGCATTTCAAGTGGTCGTACTAGGCGACTACCAACACAAATCAAAGAATCAGCATATTACAAGTTGGACGTGGTTAACGCTGCCCAATCATTGGACGATTTGAGATCTCCTCCAGGCAATAGGTTGGAGGCATTGAAAGGTGATTTGTCGAGCTTCCATAGTATTCGTATCAACAATCAATGGCGCATTGCGTTCAGGTGGCAAGATTCAAATGCACATGATGTCCAAATCATTGATTACCATTAACAAGTTTCGGAGGCGGTAAAATGATTCCATCCAACAGAGTAGCAACCCATCCAGGGTTGATATTGCGCAAAGAATTTCTTGAGCCATTAGGGTTGTCACAAAAGGCAGTGGCAAATCATATCGGTATTCCTGTGCAAAGGGTCAATGAAATTGTGAGGGGTAAGAGAGGGATATCTCCAGATAGCGCTTGGCTTCTTTCAGAGGCATTTAATACATCACCTGAGTTTTGGCTTAATTTACAAGCTACCCATGATTTATCACTGCATAAGCCAAAGAATCATGTTCAACCATTGGTGGCAGTTAGCGCCATGCCAGGATAAAGCGGGTAGTGTTTGGCGCATATGATCCCAAAGGTGGTGCAGCAGGTAGCGCGTTTAGTTTATTGTCATCAGATAATCGGTTTAACCATCATACTGAATGTGGTGGGGGTATTCTTGAGCTGGAGTGTGCGGAGCAGTTGCGTGGTTTTTTAAATCGTGGCGTTGAGAAGAGCGGTTTCAAGTAGCAAGTTTTAAATGACAAGAGAAGCAGAGGGTAGCTTTGTGCTCCCCCCCTATCTTTTGATATTAGATCTTACAGGTAGTATCAGGGGGCATTGTGCCCCCTGATTTTTGTTTCAATGGATGGCCTGTTTTCTTATCGCCGCATACCCATACCGCCCCTCCTACCGCCCCATGATCCATGAGAACCCGTTGATTCATCTGAGGATAAGAAATTATGGCATGCAGAACAGTTGTGATTGTAAAACGTATCTGTGAAGTGATGGACATTGCCGCCCCACATGGGATTGCCTGTCACTGATTGCTCGGTATGGCACTCCAGACAATTGGTTGTAAAGTATAAGTCGAATTGCTGTGTTTCCGGGTTATAAATGCCGTGACAGCTCAGACATTGATACACCCCTGTCGAAGTATCTCCCGGAGCAACCGTGTTATGTGAACCGTTGGCCAACCCCACGATCGGCGTACCTATCCGGGCATGGTGTCTATCCGGGTTGGACACTGGTAACTTTGGATGTGGAAGGTCTGAGCCATCCCCATGACACTTACGGCACTGATCTTCCGTAGGAGCGCCCTCAAAAATACTCTTCCACATTGCCTCGGCATCTGGGGCCAGAACAAAACCAAATGCTATCACAGCGACTGACGCAAAGAATTTCCCTCGTGTTACTGCTATCGGTAAAGCCATATCAAATACTCCGATTTTTCTGAATCATTTGCTAGGGGCGGGTTTGTTACTGTTTTTCCTTTCTTACTCTTCGAGCTTGGCCACCAAGATCAAGCTCCTTGTTAGTTGCAAGTTCTTGCATATCTCTATACTTATCGTGTTTCCAGAAAGGCCGGTTAATGCCATAATCCTGGCAATTCCACTTCTTCAGAATTCGTTTGTTTTTTCAGCGGTAAGCCAACATTCTTGGTGTTCAAATAGGGTATTGAAAATCTTAATCCAACTACCAAACTCACACGTTCCCATAAATCTAAAATGTAGATAAAAAGCCTCAGACTGTCAAGCTATCAATTGAAAATCAGGGGGTGCAATGAAAAGAGACATTTGTTACCTCAACAGCAGAAGTGCTGTTGCCATGCGCTAATAAGCTCATTGTAATGACCCTCAATAAGTGATTTTAATTCTTTTCTTGAATAATGGTGGTTTTTTGCAAACTCAATTTCTGGCTCTAACCAGAACTTCGCCTCACCATTACTAGAACAACCTTGTAGCCTAGAATTTACCCAAATACTTCATGCGAAACATCAGGGCGCTGTTTTGCGATTTGGATAAGTGACATAGCCGTACGGCTTGGTTTACGGCGACCTTGCTTCCAATCCTGGAGTGTCCGCACAGAAACTCCAAGCAATTCTGCAAAACGAGATTGCGATAACCCTACTTTCTGGCGAGCCTCAACAACTGGTGGCAATTCCACTGTTTCTACATTACCAGCTTTTACATTGCGTACTGCATTAAGTATACGGCGTCGCCGTATTATCGCAAGATCTCAGAATATTTTTTTAGGCTAATAAGTTTGTAGAAAAACAATAACTTACCCCAATATGTCTCATGCCAGGCAAGATAAATCTTGGTTTTTGCACCATTTATTACCTCCTTGTTTAGCTCAAAATATCAGAATTATAATTTCCACAGAACAATATTAGCAAAATCTGTGATTTGCCCTCGGTTTCACTGCTTTGGCCCCGTAGCATTTACACACTTACACCTCATAAAACAGCCGGCGCTACAGTCAGTGGGGCGAGTTTTTTTACCGCTGATTTTTTATTTTTCTTACTCTCCAGCCATGTCAGGATATCGTAATAACTGCGTATGCTATCAACATAGGTTATTGCCTCGTGTCCACGGGCGTAACCGTAGCGAGTCTTTTTATACCACTTCTTATTGATCAAGAGAGGTAGGGTCTGTTTTATTTCTACCCACTTATCAGGGTTGCCGCCTCTCTTCTGGGTAAGTATTCGGGCATCCTCCAGGTGACCAAAACCTAAGTTGTATCCTGCCAGCGCCATCCACAAGCGATCAGGATCCTCAATACGTTCTGGGATCTTTTTTTTCAGCGCATTTATGTAACGTGATCCGCCAAGGATGCTCTCCTTGGGGTCTAATCTGCTTTTGATGCCAAGCTGTTTTGCGGTGGCCAAGGTTAGCATCATTAGGCCTCGTACCCCGGTGGGTGATTTTGCCTTGGGGTTCCAGTGGGATTCCTGATAACCAATGGCAGCAAGTAGTTTCCAGTCAATGCCAGTCTCTTCTGCAGCCTGCATGAATAGGTCTTTGAATTTCGGCAGGCGCGAGGCTATATGGCGTTTGAAGGTGCGTTTATCAACAAAGTTGAGTTTTTCGACATGGCCATAATGGCGCTCAACCAATTGTTTGAGAGTTCCTTCCTGTTGTATCTGTTTGAAAAAAGCCAGTGCTTCATTGTACAAACTTGAATCCTGAGAGTGGGGGAAAGCCCAGGCCAAGGGTTGGGGTGCTGTTAGGTCAATGGCAGGCTTTAGTTCCTGGTAGTAGCGTCGATTCAAAGCTGCTTCATTTGAATCGGCAATGGTGTAGTCAATAACCTGTTCTCTGAGCAGGTAGAGTAATTCCTCACTTTCCACATCATTACGCGCTTCCCACTCCAGTTCTGGGTGGATCTTTTTAAGCTTGATTAGTGTTTCCTCATGACTACTGCCTGCTATGATCTCCAGCGTAGTACCTACGGTGTCGGTGATATTTCGAGGACGGTAAGTGCCAATGCGGTAGATAAGCTGCTGGGTGATTTCCTGGTAAGAAGGGCCAAAGCGCACCTGGGATTCCCGTGCCTCAGTCATTGTCAGTCCGGCTGCGGCTAAATGTGCCTCTCGGCGAGCAATCATGGGTAAGATTTCGGTAAAACTATCAGGGATGATATAGCGCACCTTGACCCCAAGCCGCTTGGCAAATAGCTGCACTAAATCGTATTCCAGGCCAGTCAACCCATCAGGGCCTTCATAGTAAGTTGTAGGGCTGTTACGGGTAACAACCAGCAGTTCCCCCTGTCTCTTGATCTGATCCAGCAAAGGCTCTAGCTTGCTACAGGCAGCCAGTAGGGTTGAGGCCAGTATGATGGTTAATAATCGCATGGGGTTGATTTTACCCATATTAGAGTTAATTAGCCTATGATGTTTGCAGGAGTTGATTGGTGTAATATTCTGTTTTCAGTGCAGTACACCAGTTTAGGAGAGGTACCGAAGCGGTCATAACGGCGCGGATTCGAAATCCGTTGGGGGCTTACGCCCCACGTGGGTTCGAATCCCACCCTCTCCGCCAACAAAAAATGCCCCTGCCCAGGGGCTTTTATATCAAGATTCCAGAGAAACAAAATGATTGAATTATGTAAATCTGAAGAGTTCATCCTTACGCTCGATCCTGTTGAAGTAGAGGCGCAGATATCATCTGTTTCATTCAACGTGGCAGCAGAGATGACGCTGTCGTATCAGAAGGCGAGCATTGAGTTCCAGTCGTGCTGGATAAAAATAGATGCATTGTCTGGGTTTGAGAATCAGCTAAGTGAACTTATACAGCAGAAATCAGGCTGTGTGGTGCTGGCTAATTTTAAGCAGCATCCGGTTATCACCATAAAAAAAGATGGTGGTGAAACAGATATAATTGTAGAAGCCTCGGATACCATGGGATATGGTAACGCCAGGATAAAGGTTCCAGGGTATGCCGATGAGTTGGTAGAGATGCTAGGCCGGCTCAAGGCTTACCCCAAGTTTTGGTAAATTAATAACCTGCATTTTCATCCTGCCTTCATCTCAGGCAATTACTCATGCATCAGGAATTAAACACCTTGCAGCTGGCAGCCTAATCACTTACATAGCCTATGGGATATAAAAAAAATATTGATATTCTGGATTGAAATTCATATTCTGGTGGTCTTGGAAAGATTATGGTAAGCATTAATGGATCGGAAGCACTGCAATAGATAATCACCAAGAGCGAGCAGGAGATGAGTTCAGTAGCAACTACAAACCTGTCCAAAAGTAACAGTGAGTCGGTTCGCTGCTTGTATAATCGGCGATTTAAAATGAGGCTATGAACGCACTGATGTTGTCAATTAAACCCAGATCAAATGCTGCGTTGCTGATGGCTGTGCTTGTTTTTACTTTACTGGTTGGTAATTCTACCGCATATTCTTCAGAGGCCGATTTCCTTCGCGCCTATATAAATAATTACGATCAACAGCAATTTGCCGGGCAGGTGATTCTGGTGCAGGAGCATAAGGAACTCATCCCTAGCGTGATCAAAATGCTGGCGCAGGAGGCTCAGAGCGAAGGGCAAACTCAAAGTCGAACATTATACTTGCTTAATTTGGCCAGTTCTATTGCCTCAATGCATATGCATCAAAATGGTGACGGAAAACCGTTATCTGAGGTTGAACCAATAATCAGGGAAGAGGTTGCAAAAGCAAAAGCCAAGGCGGCTGAAGCAATGAAATGGAAGACTGAAGAAAGGGTGATTGGCAACTTCGTTATGATGCGGCACATAGAGGAAGAGGCAGCACAGGGATTATCGCCGGTACTGTATCCTCATTGGCAGCATCGCATATTTTTTGAATGCAAGGTATGCCATACCTCAATTTTTCGTATGCAACGCTGGGCCAACGATATAACTCATGAGAAAATGGCTGCGGGCGAGCAATGTGGTAAATGTCATAACGGGACTGTTAGCTTTAGCGCTGCTGATAAAAAACAGTGTAGTCGATGCCATTTAGCCGCTACATCTGAAGCACAAGCCCTGCATGATCCTCTAAAATTTGACCAAGCGGCACTGAAAAAAACGGCGGATCGTATTGGGTCAAAATGGCGACCAGAGAATCTCCCTGATGGAAAAATGCCAGTGGATGGTTGGGGCTATATCGACTGGCTGGAACTAAAAAAGAATAATGTTTTTACCCCGTTGATTTCTCTAGATGACAATACCGAAGAAGAAACTATAGATGGTAAGATACTATTTGAATCATCCAGTGACTATGTAAATAACGTGCTATTCGATCATCGGGTTCATTCTGATTGGATAACCTGTGATACCTGCCATCCTGAAATCTTTGTTCCGGAACTGAGCGGTAATAAAGTGAAGATGATTGAGATATCACAAGGGCGCTGGTGTGGTCACTGCCACGGGAAAGTATCGTTTACCTTTGCTAATTGCAAGCGTTGCCACTCAGTTAAAAAGGGTGAGCAAATAGATGGCGCCCTAGTGCACACGCCAGGAAAGTAATCAAGTAAACCACTCAGGGGCTAGAAGACGCTTGAGGTTCGGGTAATAATTCACGTACGATGGTATTTTGGCCTACCTCAACCCCTTTGTGGTTGTGACATCGCGTGCAATCAGCGACAGGAAAAGAGACCCGACCGTGACAGGTTCCACAGCTCTTACCTTCCTTTAGTTCTATCATGCTTACCCTTGTCTCTCCAGCTTTCTCAGTGAATATACTGTCTCTTTGTGGGGTGGATTTGTGACAGATTGAACAGTTAATCCATGTTGTATGTATCTTGTGGCTCCAGAGCACGTTATCCAGCATAAAAGCGTATTTTTGTGGCATGACAAACAGTATTTCCGTATCTCTTATGCCTTCATCGATAGAGTCCTCGCCTAGCGAAGAGAGCGGCTCGACAACCTTCAGTTTGTCTAGCTCAATCCAGTCAATAAAACCGTGTTGTCTGAATGGAAATTTACCGTCAGCCAGCTTATCAGCATGCCACTTACTGCCCAGTCTTTCAGCTATCTTGATAAATGTCTCTTCTTCATAATAAGTCAGGTCAATCAGCGGTTGTTCTTGGGGCGTGCCAAAGAGATGGCACCTTGGGCAGTTGGTTTTATCTACAGTGTCAAAAGAAGTTTTCCCATTATGACAAGCACCGCAAAGTTTGCCAGCATCAATTTTTTCATGGGAAAGTTCGTTAGTGCCGCGTTTCATTACAAATAAATTTTCATGGCACACTTTGCACCTGAAAAATGCACGGTGCACCCAGTGTGGGTAAATCACTGGGTTTACCTCAGCAGCAATCATCTTGTCTGCATGGGAATTTAAAACAAAATTTCCAGGCAGTATTTCAACTGCTTTGATTCGATTGAGGACGGCCTGTTGAGCAGCAATTTTTTGTCGATAATCGGCAAGAATAGCTGCCAGCTCAGTTACTATTTTTGCATCCCCTTTATTCCATTCCTGATGCATCTTTGCAATGTGGTATGCCAGGTCAAGCAGGCGCAGTCTATTGCCTTGGGGTATTCCTTCAGTGCCAGCTTCCTTGATAAGTTGTTCGATATTGCCAGGAATAACATCTTTATATGATTGGATAAGAAACGCCATTCTAGCAAAGTTATGCTTCTGCTTCGCCTCGACAAATTGCAGACGAAACGCGCTTTCTTCTGCCTGCACATCAGTTACCATAATGAACGCAAGGTAAAAAACGGCAACGGTAGAAAGTGCCATAAATAATATGGTTGGCCTAGCCATCATAGTAAATACTATATAACTAAATTTCTGTTTGCGGTACGAGTTTTTCCAGGTTTAAAAAACTCTGTTGCTCTTGGCTATAATACTTCAGCGCTGTCATATTACCAACCCAAGTGATAATGTGGTAAATCATACTGCTGTTGGTTTTGGGTTAATAAACAGTATAGTGTTTGTTGATTACGTGATGGAAGGAGAGGGTTATGAAGTGGCAGAGAATTAACCGGCTGGTACAGGCCGTATACCATTTTGTCTATCGGTCTAAAGGCCGTTTTTATCTCTATCTGGCTTTTTTTTGCAGCGTCCTTGTGGTGCTAGATGCTACTACCTTACATCTGGTGGCAGGTATGCAGCATCGCACCTTTGATCTCATCATGAAAAACCGCATCACCTATCAGGCCGCTGACCCGAATGTGGTGATTGTGGATATAGATGAGGGTAGCCTGGAGGCCATGGCAAAGGAATATGGGCGCTGGCCTTGGCCGCGGCAGATCTTTGCTGAGTTCGTGGAGAATCTACAGGAGCAGCAGCCTAAGGCAATCATCTTCGATATTCTATTCAGCGACCAGGATGTCTATAACAAAGACTCTGATGAGTATTTTAATGAGGTGGTGGCTGGAACCGACAACACCTTCTTCCCTATGCTCAGGTTAAATCCCCAGAACGATGAGTTGAGCAAGGTAACACCGGCGATGATTCCTGGCATGAGCCGTATCGCGGGGGAACCACAGCAGGACAAAGGACTGGCACTGATCCTGCCCCATTTCCCGGCAATAGTTGAGAGTGGGCGGGTAGGAACGAACAATATTTATCCGGACAAGGATGGCATTGTGCGGCAGTACTCGATATTCAGAGAACATTACGGCTGGAGCATACCCTCCCTCCCAGCACGGATTGGGGAGGTACTTGGCTGGACAATGCCGGATGAGCAGGATGTATTGCTTAACTGGCGCGGTGGGCTGGATTCCTTTAAGACGGCGCGTTTCAGCGATGTTTATGAGGATTTTATGAGTCGCAAGCGGCAGCGCCCTCAGGATGAGTTTACGGATAAGATAGTGATTATCGGTTCCAGTGCTCCCAGCCTGTTTGATACCAAGCCAACCCCCATGGAACGAGTCCATCCCGGAGTTGAGGTGCTGGCTACAGCGGTGGATAACATCAAAAATGGGGACTGGGTCACCTCACTATCTAATCCCTGGATCTACATCTCTGTGGCCCTCAGCCTGATCTGGCTAGTGGCGTTAGCCTTTCTGACCGGTATCAAGCGCAGCCTGATTGATGGGGTCTTTACCGGCTCTCAGGTGGGGCTTGTGGCGCTCTCATTTGCCAGCCTGAATCTCTCTACTTACTTCATTGATCTGACGGCGCCGATTACTGCTGGTTTCATCTTTTTCTCGCTGGCTCGCGTCTATGCTTATGCGGAGGTGGCCCTTGCTGAGCGCCGAGTCTGGCTGAAGCTGGATGGAGATGCTAAAGGATGGCAGCACACCCTGGTGGTGGCGTTGCTGTTGGAAGGAGGGGCTGCTTCTGAAAGTAAAATAGTTACCGGATTGAAGCGTAGGCTGAATGCCAGAAAAGAGGGATTCACCATTGAGGCCTTTCCGGATAAACCGGCTGGTATCAGTCGAGCCTATGGTGATTTGCTGCTGATCTATTATGTTGATAGTGTGATTGTTGATAAGTACCCGCAGGAATCTGCCTTAAATCAACAGATTCTTGCTTTAGTAGAAGAGGAAGTAGCAACTGTTTGTGGTTTGAATCAAGAAAACCTGCCACTGGGGTCATGCTATGGTGCTATGCCATATGGTGATGATACGGGTAGGGTTGGGGCTTGGCGAAAACTGGTGACTAACGCTATCCATAATCTACATGATGCAGAAGGTGGGCTGGTGTTTACTGGTCTGAAGGAGAAAGAGAAATGAGAAAGATTAAATGGCCGGTGCTAGCGTTGTTGCTGGTTGCCCCCTCCCTGTTTGCCGGGCCAGGTTATGTGGTTAGATCCAATGATCTGATGGATGAGCCATACCGTGATGCCAATGCCATCATGGCTTTGGATGAGGGCATCTCAGTAGAGATTTTGAAGCGTAAAGGCGGTTGGCTGAAGATCGAAGTGGATGGTAAAACCGGTTGGGCCAGGATGTCCAAGATCCGTAAGGGTAAGGCGTCGGCAAAGCCGGACTCTGGAACCGAGGCCAAAGGAGTGCTGGCGCTAGCCAGCGGCCGTGCTGGTACTGGCAATGTGGTATCTGCAACTGGGGTCAGGGGACTCAGTGAAGCAGAGTTGAAGGAGGCCGAATTTAACCGGACAGAGATTGAAAAGATGGAGTCTTTTACCGTAAATAAAGCCAAGGCCGGTGATTTTGCCCATACGGGCAAGCTGACTGCCAGGCCAGTCGATTTCCTACCAGATACAGTGGAGTAATGGAGATGATAAATATAACTCGTATCTTTGTGGTTTTGGTGCTGGCTCTGATCTCAACCACCTCTGTCGCCTTTGACCTCGGAAAGATGGTAAAAGAGATCACAAAAGAAAAGCCAACTGAATCGTCAACTGAACCAGCGAATGAGCAACCGCAGTCTGGGGTTGCTGGTTTGAGCGGCATACTGGGTGAGACACCAGTAGCAGAGGAGGTCGCTATTGGCCGGGAGATTGCTGGCAGGCTGCTCGGCGCATCCCCATTAGTGGATGACAAGGGATTGCAGTTGTACGTCAATCAGGTTGGTGCCTGGGTGGCGCAGCAGAGTGGTCGCCCGGAACTCACCTGGTACTTTGGGGTGATTGAGTCGGATGATATTAATGCTTTTGCAGCCCCTGGCGGTTATATCATGGTGACGAAAGGGTTGTACAAACGGCTCAAGAATGAAGCTGAACTAGCCGGGGTGTTGGCCCATGAGGTTGGCCATGTGATCAAGAAACACCACCTGAAAATCTTACAGAAGGGCAAGCTCATTGACATGGGCAGCGGCCTCCTGCGTAAGCAGGCTGGTTCCGGCCAACAGGGTCAAGCCATTGGTAAGATGGTCGGCAGTGGAGCGGAGATCCTGGCCCGTGGCTTGGATAAAGAGGCAGAGTACGAAGCGGATCGGATCGGGGTGGTATTGGCCACACGGGCCGGGTATGACAGCTATGGCCTGCCTGCTGTGCTACAAGAAATCGGTCATGTTGGTGCTGATGACAGTAGTGTATCTCTGCTGTTCAAGACTCACCCTCACCCAGATGTCCGGGCGGCAGAGCTGGGTGATGCGATGGGGGAGCGGTTTGATCAGTATGAAGGTAAGTTACTTGCTAATAGGTTGTATGAGGTCAAGTGATTTAAGCTCCAAGAGACTAGGCCGACCCTTCTGTTTGCCGAGCAATTTTGACCAAATGCCATATTGCGATAAACATCCATGCAACATTTAATATCAATGCACCTATAGCTGCCATATAGGCAGTGTTTAAGCCAACCAGAAACGCGCCAATCAGATTATAGATATGGTACGAAAGGGAGCTGTTTGACAGCCTTCCTTTAGAGATCATGGCGTAGGCATACAATAGCATTGCTGCCCCCAGCATTCCTGTGATCTGTAGCGTTGTTTCAAGAGTAATTATTAGCATAGTAAGAGCAGTTTACAGTGGACAGTAAGAAATGATAACACCACTTAGATGTTTATAAACCGTAAACCAACGTAATGCCGTTCATAAATAACAAATACAGCAGTCTTTATATCTGCCTGTCCCTGATTATTGTGACTGGTATGGTCTATTGGCAGGTTGGGCAATTTGAATTTCTTGATTGGGATGATGAGTTATATGTAACAGACAATAAAAATGTTCAGGCAGGGCTGACCGTCAAGAGCATTGGCTGGGCCTTTACTACGCTGCATGCCACTAACTGGCACCCTCTGACATGGTTGTCGCATATGCTTGATGTGCAACTGTTTGGGCTGGATTCTGGTTGGCATCATATAACCAATGTAATCTTCCATATTGCCAGTTCATTGCTGCTGTTTTTACTGCTGAGAAGAATGACCGGCGGGCTGTGGCAGAGCGCCTTTGTGGCAGCGATGTTTGCACTGCATCCACTCCATGTTGAGTCTGTGGCATGGGTGGCTGAAAGAAAGGATGTACTAAGCGCTTTTTTCGGCATGCTGACCCTATACAGCTATGCCCTGTACTCGGAGCGACCAGGGATCAGCAGATACTTGTTGGTGGTGCTCTGTTTTGTATTAGGCTTGATGTCCAAGCCAATGCTGGTGACACTGCCGTTTCTGCTGCTAATGCTGGATTATTGGCCCCTTCGCAGGTTCTCAGGCAGGCCGCTGCGACATCTTATCTATGAGAAAATCCCGCTACTGATGCTCACGATAGCATCTTGTGTCATAACCTATATTGCACAAAGTAGAGGTGGTGCTGTTACCGACACCAGTGGTGTGTCGGTTCATGGCGAGGGCCATGCGGTTACCTTTTATATTGGCATGGGAGAAAGGATCTCAAATGCACTGGTTTCATACATCAGTTACTTAGGGAAAACATTTTATCCACAGGAATTGATATTTTTCTACCCATTTAGAGACATAGTGCCTGGGTGGCAAGTTGCTGCCTCTGGGTTGCTGATAGTTATTTTATCGGCACTTGCCGTGTTGCTGATTAAACGTGCCCCTTATCTATTTGTTGGCTGGTTCTGGTTTGTTGGAACGCTAGTGCCAGTTATTGGCCTGGTGCAGGTTGGCTGGCAATCCATGGCTGATCGTTACACCTATATCCCACTCATCGGCATTTTTATTATCATCGCATGGGGTGTGCCTGACTTGCTGGGCCACTGGAAGAGAAGTAAGGCGGTGTTGACTGCGGCCATGGTGGTAACGGTTCTGGTATCCATGGTACTGACGTCACAACAAGTAGCGCACTGGAGAAACCGTATGGCACTCTATGAGCATGCGCTAAAAATAGCCCCAGAGGTTGGTTTTGTGCAGTTTAAAGTAGGGTCGGCGCTGGTGGAACAAGGAAGACTGGAGGAGTCGCAAAAATACTTTCGAGAAGCACTGCGTCTGCAACCGTATAATATCCGGGCTCGTTATAATCTGGGGCTTGCACTATTTCAGCAAAATAAATTCAAGCTGGCAATTGAACAGTTTTCAGAACTCATCCGTATTTTTCCATCCTTTGAACCGGCCCAGCGACGGCTCAATATGGCGCAGGCCATGTTGAACCGAATAGAAGCACAAGCGGTTAGTAATAACCCTGTAATGATGCACATGCAACAAGGAATGGCATTGGAAAAACAGGGCCGATTTGATGTGGCTGTCGAAGCATATAAACAAGCGCTGCAACAGGATCAAGAGTTGGTTGGTGCTCATCAACGTCTGGGGTTAATATTTCACCAACTGCGCAGGATTGATGAGGCAGTTTATCATTACAGTGCATTGGTCAGGTTACAGCCAAAATCGGCTGGGGCGCACTATAATCTTGGGCTTGCCCTAGTAGATCAAGGTCAAGTCGAAAAAGCTATTGAGCACTACAGGCATGCGCTGGGAATAAAGCCGGATTTTGCCGAGGTACACAACAACCTGGGGGTTGCGCTGTTTCGCCTTGAATCCACCCAAGCTGCAATTGACAGTTTTAAGGCTGCCTTGCGTATCAGGCCAGATTATGTGCAGGCAAAAACCAATTTGGATAAGGTGTTAGCTGAAAACTTTAGGATTATTCAACCACGGTGATATTACTCAACGAAAGAAAAATCAGCAGCCCTGATAACGGGGCAGCAAACACACCCTGACTGTTAAAGTGCTTGCATGCCATTGCAGCAATTTCCCATGCTGTGCCTTCATTGGACTGAAAGGTGCTGCGTTCAAACAAGGCGTCCCCAATTCTTGGGGCCAGCTCTTTTATCGTTAAGGATTGCTCTCTTAGCTCCCCTGTTACGCTGGGGTTTTCCCAGGCCCACATCCATGATTGATCTTCTTCATTGAGTGACCCGATAGGAATAAAGTCGGCCTCAACCTTAACAATAGTGCCTTGGAAATACTGGATTCTACCGGTGGTCATGTTGTAATCAAATGAGTCATATGAATCAAGTTTGTACTGCTTTAGCAGTGCGGCTTGCTTTTGCTCAAGCTCGGTATAGCAATCATCTACATATTTGGTGTCGTCGTAATTAGTCATTCAAATGCCTGCCTGTGTTGTGTTTTAAGCCAGCGCTGCTCGGCTTTTTTGTCTGTATGGCGGGCATCGACCCAGCGCTTGCCCTCGGCAGTGGTTTCCTGTTTCCAGAAAGGGGCGCGGCTTTTCAGATAATCAATAATAAACTCACAGGCCTGGAAGGCTTCACCACGATGGGCGCTGGCTACCACGACCAGAACAATGGGATCCTTGGGCAACAACTTACCTACCCTATGGATAATCTGGATTCCCATCAAGTTCCAACGCTCATCTGCCTCTTCAACAATAGCTTCCAATGCCTTTTCAGTCATACCAGGATAGTGTTCCAAGGTCATGGTGCTGACTTCATCATCCTCGTTAATGCCACGCATTTGACCAAGAAAGGTGACTATCGCACCAATCGCAGGACTGGAGGATCTCAGCTCTTCCTGAACGGCAGCAAAATCGAATGGTTCAGCCTGGACTTTAATTTGATTCATTACCCACCTGTTACCGGGGGGAAAAACGCCACTTCGTCACCGTCATTAAGAATCTTTGTAGGTTTGGCAACCTCCTGATTCACGGCTAGCATCACAGTTGACCCATTGAATGCCTCTTCCCAAATGCCACCGCGAGCACGTAATACCTCAATGAGAGAGTTGATATCAGTTATCCCAGAGGTCATCTCCAACTGCTCGGAATCGCTCTGTAACTGCTCGCGTAGACTGGCAAAATATAAAATATTGATCATGATAATAGTTCGTTGAAGGGCAGAAATTGAATCTTGTCGCCCTTACGCAAGGTCTGTCCCTCATAGATAACAGCCAGACCGTTAGCCCAAGTCAATGAGCTGAGCATGCCCGATGAGCGGCTTGCAAATAGAGTCACCCGAGCCTGACCATTATCATCCAACACCAGACGGGCACGAGCAAATTCACGACGTTTGTCGGGCTTATTCCAATCAAAGTCCGCCAGTGCTGTAATGGGAGTCGGCAATACACCCTCGGTTATGCCTTGACTGCGCAGAATGAAAGGCCGGGCAAATAGGCAGAAGGTAACAAACAGTGAGACCGGATTACCAGGCGCACCGATAAAAGGAGTCTTGCCAATACGACCATAGGCCAGTGGCTTGCCGGGGCGTATAGCAATTTTCCAGAGATCCAGAGAACCAAGTTTCTCCACTGCTGGTTTTACATGGTCTTCCTCGCCAACAGAGACGCCACCAGAAGCCAGCACCAGATCAGCCAGTTCAGCTCCGCGAGCCAAGGCATCGCAAGTAGCCTCAAAGGTATCCTCGACAATACCCAGATCTGTGACCTCACAGCCCAGAGTTTCCAGCAATCCGGTCAGGGTAAACTGATTGGAGTTGAAGATCTGGCCTGGGCCAAGCTTACCGCCTGGCAGCACTAACTCATCACCACTTGAGAACAACGCCACCTTGAGCTTGCGATAGACTGGAATCTCAGCAATGCCCACAGAGGCTGCTGCACCAATATGCTGCGGCCCCAGGCGGATACCTGGTTGCAGGATCTCCTGGCCCTTGGTGCTGTCTTCCCCCGCACGGCGTATGTTAGCCCCAATCGGCACCACCTGTTTAATCAGAACTTGATCTCCATCCTGTTCACAGACCTCCTGAATCACCACGGCATCAGCATTTGGCGGCACAGGAGCGCCGGTAAAGATCCGGGCAGCAGTGCCTTGCTTCAGCGGCTCACCGGCAACCCCAGCTGGAATGCGCTGTGAGATGGGCAGGCGGGTATTTTCATGGGTTAGATCAGCACTGTTTACCGCATACCCATCCATGGCGCTGTTATCCCATGGAGGCACATCAGTCAGGCTTGCCAGAGGAGCCGCCAGCACCCGCCCTAGTGCCTTGTTGAGAGGAATCGACTCTGTCTCAGTGACTGGTTGGGCACCAGATAATAGTTGATCAAGAGCCTCTTCGGGACTTTTAAGGGGAGTTGTAATGGGTACTGAGCCGCAGCCGCAATCACTCATAGTTATTACTCTACGGTTTCGAGTTCTTCACTTCCGTTGGTGCGGGAGACAAGGACGCTTGCTGTGGTACATTTTTCTGTTGCATCTGGAGTATCTGAGACACCGAAATCAAGCGTACACCTGTGGCCTCAAGCTTGTTCAACTCCTCTGCCAGAGTAGCAATGGTTTCAGGGTATGGGTGAGCTATACCTATAGCTTGGCCGTTATTTCTGGCTCGGCGGATCAGCTGTTGGAATTGGGCGCGAATATAGTCAGGGTCACGCTCATTATCCAGGAAGACATCACGGCCTGTGGTAGGTACCTGGTTTTCCCGAGCAAGTTGTTCGGCTACGGTTAGAGAGGTAGTCCGGCTATCCACAAAAAACAGCTTGCCATCAGCATATTCCCGCATCCCTTGCATTAGCCAGCCCATTGCTTCCTGATTCTGAGTAAGCAAACTTCCCATATGGTTGTTCAGGCCGACCACATGGGGCACTGAGTTCAGGCCCTCGGCCAGGGTTTGCAGGAACTGCTGTTCAGTCATATGCTGATCCATCCCTCCCGGGCCAAGATCCTTACCGCTGTGAGCTTCCATCGGTAAATGCAGCATGACCTGTTTGCCCTTGCTGTGAGCCTGTTCCGCCATTCTTCGCGCATAAGGGGTATGAGGTAAAAATGAATAGGTTATGGCACCAGGCAACTCAAGTGCTTTGCGCCCATCCTGCAGGCGATTGCCCATATCATCCATGATGATGGAGATGACCGGGTGTTGTTCAGTTGTTTCCTGAGGCTGGTCGGCTATAGCCGCACCTGTGAATCCAAACCACAGGAGCACCAGCATGGAGCTGAAGAGGGCCACCTTCATACTAGCCTCGCCCCTTCAAGATATACAATCCTTTCAGCAGGTTAAGTGCCTCATTAAGTTGATAATCTGTCTCCGCCAGAGGGGGAGGAGGTGTTGCATCATCAGCCTCTTTTTTCTCGGTCTTTTTGCCATTACCTGGCTCTAAATGCCTGGACAGGTCAGCCTCTTTCAGGCGTTTTAGTTTTGATTTCTTGTTTTCTGTCAGCTTAATATCGGCCAGGATAATGTCTGGTTTGATGCCCTCGGCTTGGATAGAGCGGCCTGATGGGGTGTAATAACGGGCCGTGGTCAGCTTCAAAGCCCGGGACTTTGAAATAGGGATAACGGTCTGCACAGAGCCCTTGCCAAATGTCTCTGAACCCATGATGACAGCCCGCTTCCGATCCTGTAGGGCACCAGCGACAATTTCACTGGCTGAGGCAGAGCCTGCATTTACCAAAACCACAATAGGTGCCCCATTCAGTACATCATCCGGAGCAGCCTTGAATTTAAGTTGCGCATCATCAACCCGGCCCTCTGTGTACACAATCAGACCATCTTCCAGGAAGGCATCACTAACAGCCACGGCACCGTTTAGTACTCCACCTGGATTGTTACGTAAGTCCAGCACTAGGCCCTTCAGCTCTCCGTCACTCTCTTGCTTTAAGCTGTTGAGTTTTTTCAGCATGTCATCACTGGTGTGAGCCTGGAAGTGAGAAATACGTACATAGGCAAAACCGTCCTCAAGGATACGACCTTTGACGCTGGCTACCTTGATGATGTCCCGTACAATCGTAATCTGGAAAGGGGCATCCAGGCCTTCACGTACGATAGTAACGATAATTTCGCTGCCAGGTTTACCACGCATGGCCTTGACTGCCTCATTAAGGCTCATGCCCTTTACTGTTTTGTCATCCAGGCGAATGATCAGATCCCCAGCTTCAACACCGGCCCGCTGTGCAGGGGTGTCATCAATGGGTGAGATGACCTTTATAAAGCCATTATCCATCCCCACTTCAATACCCAGGCCACCGAATTCGCCCGTGGTTCCCACCTTAAGCTCTTTGAATTCCTCATCACCCAAGTAGGAGGAGTGTGGATCCAGACCGGCCAACATCCCTCGAATCGCATGCTCCAGTAGCACCTGATCTTCCACTGGTTCAACATAGTCCTGCTTGATGCGCCCAAAGACCTCAGCAAAGACCCGTAGCTCCTCCAGCGGTATGTTTTTGGATTTATCATGCTCCTCCTCATTGGCAACGGCATGGCCAGGGAGCGGTATGCCTCCCACCGCCAAGCCCATAAGGAGTACTAGAGCAACCTTAATTTGATTCATCTTTAGTTAACTCGGATTCAGTTGGCGACCACCTCAACGGGGATACCAAGAACCGCAGACTTTAAGTATAAATAGTATGAAACCCAGCACTATAAGCTGATTATTACAAATTTTCCTTAGCTTTTTTCTAGCTTACCCGGTTGCCATTGGGTTTTTTGCACCAGAATTTGGGGTTTACCGGCTTACCCTGCTTGCGAATACTGAAATAGACACCAGCCTTTGGTCGGCCACCACTGCTGCCCACCAACGCCACTATGTCCCCTGGTGCTACCCAGTCACCAGTTTCTTTGAACAAACTCTGGTTATGACCATACAGGGTCATATAACCATCGCCGTGATCAATGATTAGCAGCAGACCAAAGCCACGCAACCAATCTGCAAATGCTACTCTGCCATGGTGCACCGCCTTAACCTCCTGGCCCTCCTGGCCTGCAATTACTACTCCGTCCCAGGTTAGCCCGGCTCCCTTTGGGGTGCCGAAGCGAGTGGTCAACAGTCCCTTTGAAGGCCATGGGAGACGGCCTTTCAGTGCCTTGAAGGGTTTGGCCACCACATTTTCAGTTGGCACAGAAACCAGTTCCTGTTGCAGGCGTTGCATCAGGGATTGCAACTGTTGTTCATCCTTTTTCAACCCACCCAGTTCCGCTCCCTTGAGGCTGATCTCGGCGGCAAGGGATTTAATAACTTTATACCGCGTTTGCCGTGCCTGCTTGAGCAGATCCTGCTGTTGTAACTCATGGCTCTGTAGCTTTTTCAGCCGGGCTGTCTCTTGAGTTGCCTCTGCCTCAGTCTCTTGTATTTCGACCATCAGTTGTTTGAGCAGGGTTAATTGCTCGGCTCGAGCACGATTGAAGTAGTCGTAGTAGGTCATAACCCGGCTGACAGTTGCAGGGTTTTGCTGATTGAGGAGTATCTTGATGCGATCTTGTCGACCCATGGCATAGGACGCCCGGATCTGGCGTGACAGGGCGGAGCTATGAACTTCAAGCTCTTGCTGTTGCTGCAAGCGTTTCTTATGCAGTTGTGTAAGTCGGCCCTGCTGCCGTTCCAGGGTACCACCAAGCACTCGCATCCTGCGAGCCAGCAAGCCTATATTGCGTTCGATAACCTGGAGCTTATTATTTAAATCTGTTTGTTGATCCTTGGCTGATTTCAGTTCGTTTTGCAGCGCATTAATACGTCCACGGATCTGCTTTAGCTCCTCTTCCCCGGTGTCAAGAGATGTTGATGCACTGGGTGCTGCCTGGATATTAGCCAGGGCTAGCAATAGAATCCAGACTCCCCAGGACAAACTCCGGCATGCATTGGACAAAGACAGCATTATTTAATCCGCACCTGGTTCCACCAGGGGTCGTCCCTCCATTTCTGTGGGCTGTTCCAGACCCAGCAGATAAAGCAATGTTGGTGCAATATCACACAGGGATCCCTGCTCCGCCATGTCCGCCGTGGGACCAACATACACTACCGGCACCTGGTTGTTGGTGTGCGCCGTATGGGGTTGACCTGTCTCTGCATCCAACATCTGCTCAGCATTACCATGATCTGCCGTGATCAACATCTGGCCGCCAGCCTTATTAACGGCTGCAACAATGCGGCCCAGATTCTGGTCAATGACCTCTATGGCTTTAACTGCTGCAGCATAGATGCCGGTATGCCCAACCATATCAGGGTTGGCGAGATTGCAGATGATGGTGTCATATCCATCTCCCTCAATAGCTGCAACCAGCTTATCTGTGACCTCATTGGCACTCATCTCAGGCTGGAGGTCATAGGTCGCAACCTTTGGTGAAGGCACCAGGATGCGGTGTTCATTCACAAAAGGCTCCTCCCGGCCACCATTAAAAAAGAAAGTGACATGGGCATATTTTTCGGTCTCAGCCAGACGTAGCTGCTTTAGTCCCAGCTTTGATATGTACTCACCGAAAACATTGTGCAGCTCATTTGGTGGGAATATTACCGGGGTATTGAATGCCTGATTGTATTGAGTAAGAGTGACGAAGCCGGTCAATTTTGGGATTGTCTGCCGGTCAAAACCAGCGAATTCAGGGTCGATGAAGGCGCTGGTTATCTGGCGAGCGCGGTCAGAACGATAGTTCATAAATACCACTGCATCACCATCTTCAATCTGCACCTGTTGCTCAGTAACACCTTGTATCCGTGTCGGAGTCACGAACTCATCCGTTTCACCGCGCTGGTAGGCCATCTGTAATGCCGTGACAGCATCACTTGCCACAAATTCAGCTTGGCCTTGGGTCAGTATCTTGTAACCTTTTTCCACCCGCTCCCAGCGTTGGTCACGATCCATGGTGTAATAGCGGCCGGTAACACTTACTGTGCGGCCAACCCCCAGCTCGACAAACAGCTCATCCATCGCTCGTAAGGAAGCCTCAGCACTTTTTGGTGGCACATCCCGGCCATCCAGCAGGGCATGCATATAGACCTTGGTAGCTCCCCGTGCAACCGCCATTCTTATCATGGCGTGGATGTGTTTCTCATGGCTGTGGACTCCTCCTGGTGACAGCAGCCCCATGATATGCACAGCCTTGCCCTTGAAGATGGTCTGGTCTACTACCCCTGATAGAACGGTATTGGTAAAAAAAGAACCGTCCTTAATAGCTCTGCTGATACGGGTGAACTCCTGGTACACCACACGACCGGCCCCCAGGTTCAGGTGCCCAACCTCAGAATTACCCATTTGGCCTTCTGGCAACCCAACTGCTGCGCCAGAAGTACCTATCAGAGTGTGTGGGCAATCCTGCCACAGGCTATCCCAAACGGGGGTATTGGCACCTTTAATCGCATTTGAGTCAGCATCTTCACGGTAGCCCCAACCGTCAAGGATCAACAGTACTACCGGCTTGTGACTATTTGTCATGATCTTCAGCTTCTTCAAAGAGTTCTCAAATATCATAAAAACAGAGTATTATTGTATTCTATTTTACTAATACTAAATAATCATGACCAAGCCCATCATTAATGACCAGGACATCACTCGGGCGTCCCTTTCCCTGAAGGCCATGTCCCATCCGCTCCGATTAAAAATCCTCTGCATCCTCGGAAATTCCGAGATTAGTGTCCAGGAGATCGTTGATCAGGTGGGCACGTCGCAAAGTAATATCTCTCAGCACCTTGCCATTCTCAGAGACAAAGGTATCCTAGCGTGCCGAAAAGACGCTAACCGTGTCTTTTACCGGATTGGTGATAACCGCACGCTACGGCTAATCAAGCTGATGCGGGAAATTTTTTGCACCCATAGTTACTAATTTTATTTATTGCCTGAAGGCAGTTGGAGATATGGAACAATTTACTGAATTTGTTGGAAACAACTTTACCCTTTTTCTGGTTCTTGCAGTCATTATTGGTTTGCTGACTCATAACCTCATGTCTGGCTTTGACAGAAGCATTATCGTCCCGGCCCGTGCCACAGAGCTGATCAATCGAGAGGAGGCTGTAGTTGTTGATACCAGTGCCATGGCAGATTTTGCCAAAGGCCATATCATCAACGCCATCAATATTCCCTTCAATGGCTTTAAGGATCAGATCAATCAGTTGCAAAAACATAAGCAGGCCCCTGTCATCATCGTTGATCGAACAGGGACAACTTCAGGATCCATTTGCAAGATGTTAAAAGCAGATGGTTTTGAGCAGGTTTACCAGATAAAGGGCGGGTTAGGGGCTTGGCGAAGTGCCAACCTGCCGGTTAGCAAAAAAGCCTGATATAGCGCTAGGGTACCCCTCAAAACATAGGGGCATAACGACCTCATCAATTTATAACCGGACACAAACATGACAGATCAAGACCAAAAACAAGGCATAGAAAATACAGATAATGAACGTGAATTCGCACTACAGCGGGTTTATATCAAGGACCTTTCTTACGAGACCCCAAACTCTCCCCAGATTTTTAATGAGGAATGGGCACCAGAATCAACTCTCAATCTCAACAGCGAAATCACCCCATTAGGCAATGACAACTACGAAGTGGTGCTATCAGTTACCGTAACCACCAGGGTAGATAAAAAAGTGGCCTTCCTGGTTGAGGCACAACAAGCCGGGATTTTCACGGTAAAGAACTTCCCGAATGAAGACAAGAGCCACATGCTAGGCAGCTATTGCCCTAATATTCTGTTTCCATATGTCCGAGAGGTTGTATCTGACCTGGTGGCCAAAGGCACTTTTCCACAACTGCTGCTGACCCCGGTGAACTTTGATGCCCTGTATGCCAAGCACCAGGCAGAACAAGTGGCAAAGGATAAGGCTGACACCCCGGCAACAACCCACTAGACGGCCATGGCCTCAACCACCATTGCTGTGCTTGGCGCAGGCTCCTGGGGCACTGCCCTGGCGATACTGCTCAGCCGCAATGGTATCAATGTGCGCCTTTGGGGCCACTTGCGTGAAGAGATAGAGCTGTTGCAGGCTGAGCGTGAAAACCGCCAGTATTTGCCGGGTATACCCCTTCCAGAAAAACTCCAGCCGGTCATTGATCTTGCAGCAGCGGTTGAAGGTATTGATGAACTGCTGGTAGTGGTACCCAGCCATGTCTTTCGTCAGGCTCTTGAAGCGGTTAAACCACTGTTAACTGATGATGCAACGCCACTCAACTGGGCCACTAAAGGACTAGAGCCAGGGACTCAAAAACTGCTGCACCAGGTTGCCATAGAGGTGCTGGGTGAACGCCCGATGGCGGTAATCTCCGGCCCTACTTTTGCCCAAGAAGTTGCTGCCGGGTTACCAACGGCCATGACTGTGGCTTCAACCTCCAGCGTGCAGGCCAAGCGGTTTGCGGGTCACCTTAACTCAGATTGCTTCCGTGCCTATACCAGCAGTGACATTATTGGGGTACAGATTGGTGGCAGTGCCAAGAATGTATTGGCCATTGCCGCTGGCATTGCCGACGGCCTGGGTTTTGGTGCCAATACCCGTGCTGCATTGATTACCCGTGGTCTGGCTGAGATTATGCGTCTGGGTCAGGCCCTGGGTGGCAAGCCAGAGACCTTTATGGGGTTGGCTGGGCTGGGTGATCTGGCCCTCACCTGTACCGATAACCAATCCCGCAATCGTCGGATGGGGCTAGCGCTTGCCAAAGGCCTGACTATCAAGCAGGCCCGTGAGGAGATCGGTCAAGAGGTCGAGGGAGTTGGTACAGCTCAGGCGATCTATCAGAAGGCCTGTGAACTGAATGTGGAAATGCCCATTACCGAGCAGGTATACCGAATTTTATACGAAGGGCTGGATCCAAAAGAGGCGGTGCAGCGGCTGTTGGCGCGGGAGATAAAGGCTGAGGTTAGCTAAATGCCTCCGACAAACCCCTGCTGCCGCCAAGCCTCATAGAGAATAACTGATACAGCATTGGAGAGATTCATACTACGGCTCTCAGGTAGCATAGGTATTCGGATGAGCTGCTCAGGCGGCGACTCATCCAATAAAGACTGTGGCAAACCCCTGGTTTCCGGGCCAAACAGCAAAGCATCCCCAGGTTTGTAAGTTACATCCGAAAAATGCTGAGTGGCCCTGGTGGTACAAGAAAAGATTCGCCCTGGCTGTATAGCCAATTTGCAAGCTTCCAGGTTGTCATGCTCCTGAACCCCAACCCATTCACGATAATCCAGTCCGGCTCGGCGCAAGCGTTTATCATCCAGAGCAAAACCCAGAGGGTGAACCAGATGCAAAGTGCTGCCACTATTGGCACACAAGCGTATGATGTTGCCCGTGTTGGGTGGGATTTCCGGCTCAAATAGAATAATGTGAAACATAAATAGGTTTATCGATGGTAGCAAAATCAACCTCATCCTTAGCCGTAGATTTCTGCGGACTCAATTTCAATTCACCCCTGGTGCTGTTATCAGGCTGCGTTGGTTTTGGCGAAGAGTATACGCGGGTGCAGGGCTTTTCCAACCGGGATGCTGGTGCTGTCTGTTTGAAAGGCACCACCCTGGAGGCTCGACCGGGCAATCCACCGCACCGAATTTATGAGACCGCCAACGGTATGCTGAATGCCATCGGGTTGCAAAATCCAGGCGTGGATAAGGTGGTGAATGGCATCCTCCCCCAACTGGATTTTTCAGAGACCCGTTTCATCGCCAATGTCTCCGGTTCCAGTATCGAAGAATACCAAGAGGTTACGCAGCGATTTAATGATTCCCCTATCGATGCTATCGAGATCAATATCTCCTGCCCCAATGTGAAAAAAGGTGGGGTCACTTTTGGTAATGATCCTGAGATGTCTGCGCGAGTGGTTGAGGCCTGCCGCAAGGTCACCGACAAACCACTGATCACCAAACTGTCACCTAACCAGACCGATATTGCTGGCAATGCAAAACGCTGTATTGAGGCCGGTAGTGATGCCTTCTCGGTCATTAATACCCTGATGGGCATGGCCATTGACATCGAAAATCGCACCCCCATAATTGGCAATAATCAGGGCGGCCTCTCTGGCCCGGCAATTAAACCAGTGGCCTTGCTTAAAGTACACCAGGTCTATCAGGTCTGCCGGGAGCATGGCATTCCTATTATCGGTCAGGGTGGTATCTGTTGTGCCGAAGATGCCCTGGAATTTTTGATTGCCGGGGCAACGGCGGTGGGCATAGGCACGGCACTATTCTATGATCCGCTGGTGTGCCAGAAGGTCAACCAAGGCATTCAGGCATACCTGGATCGACATGAGCTGAACTCTGTAGAGCAGCTCACAGGAACCCTCCAACTGCATAGTCGGTAATACTTCATGCCAGAGCAAAATAAGCCTATAGACATTGCGGAACTGATGCAGCAGAGCGGCGTTGGATTTGGCACCAGTGGGGCCAGAGGTCTGGTCATGGATATGACGGATCGGGTCTGCTACGCCTACACCCTGGCTTTCTTGCAATATCTGATAGCGCAAGGGAATCTTACCGTTGGTCAGCAGGTAGCCATAGCCGGTGATTTTCGCTCCAGCACCCCACGCATTATGGGAGCCACCGCCAAGGCAATCCAGGATCTTGGTTGCAAGCCTATCAACTGTGGCTTGATCCCAACCCCGGCACTCACCCTGTACGGTATCACTCATAATATCCCCAGTCTGATGGTGACCGGGAGCCACATCCCGGATGACCGTAACGGTATCAAGTTCAACAAGCCCAGTGGTGAAATCCTGAAGCAGGACGAGGCCGCCATCCGCAGCCAAACGGTAACTATTCCAGCAGGATATTTTTGCGCAGATGGGATGGCCCAAGAAGCGTTACCTTTGCCAGCAGAAGATCCTACGGCATACCATAACTTCATTCAGCGCTATCTGGATTTCTTCCCGCCAAAAGCACTCCAGGGCCGTCGCATTGGACTCTATGAGCATTCCAGTGTTGCCCGCCAGATGCTGGGAGAGATCCTGGAGAAACTTGGCGCAGAGGTTACCCGGCTCAATCGTTCGCAGGCGTTCATCCCTGTAGATACTGAAGCGATCCGCCCAGAAGATATAGAGTTGGCACGTGAATGGGCGCTCACTTATAAGTTTGACTGTATCATTTCAACGGACGGTGATGGGGATCGGCCCCTGATAAGTGATGAGCACGGTAATTGGCTGCGAGGTGACCTGCTGGGCATTCTCTGCGCCCATTACCTCAGAGCGGGATGGGTAGTAACTCCAGTGAGCAGCAACAGCGCCTTGGAGAAGAGTGGTTGGTTCGCCGGTGTGAAGCGCACTCGTATTGGCTCACCATATGTAATCGCTGCCATGAACTCAGCCCTGGCCCAAGGGATTCCAAATGTGGTGGGTTATGAGGCCAATGGCGGCTTTCTCACCGCCACCGACATCACACAACAGGGACGCATCCTGCCTGCTCTGCCTACCCGCGATGCTGTGATTGGCCCTCTGGCTGTGTTGATGCTGGCAGCAGAATCAGCAATCACTATATCTAATCTGGTTGCTAAACTGCCCCAGCGATTTACCAGTAGTGATCGGATCAAGAATTTTCCGACAAAGCTAAGCCAGAGCCATATTGCAACCTTAAATAGTGACGATTTTAAGCATGACAAGGCTGCTATAGAGGCAATATTTGCTGTGCATTTTGGTCTGGTAAAGGCGCTGGATAACACTGATGGCTTACGCATTACCTTTGCAAATAAAGAAGTAGTTCACTTGCGCGCATCTGGCAATGCACCTGAATTGCGTTGCTATAATGAAGCCGATACTCCTCAAAGAGCAGCTGAGATGAACCGTATTTGCATCAAAATTCTTGAGGGATGGCGAACTGCTTAGGGCACCTACTTGAAAAACAAAGGTGGCAAGGATCATGTTACCGTCCTGCCTTTGCTATAAAAAATGGATCAATCCTTACTTCTGCAACCAGTTCTCCACTTTCAGCCCAGGAATGCGTGAAAACTCACGTACATTGGCTGTTACCATCGTGCAATCTATTGCAAGAGCATGCGCGGCAATCAGCATCCAGCAGAGACAACCCTTTATCTATATCAGGAAATTCATCTCCAAGGGGCTGCCAATGTGGCGAGCAGAGTGAGCAGCTTACCTTTTCTAACAGGCTCAACAATCAAGCGATCTCCCTCCTTATGGATAATAGCTTCATCACCCTCAAGCTCAAACCCGCGAGGTATGCGTAACGCTTGATTGCGACCATTACGGAATAGACGCACATGGCGTTCTGGTTGCATGACTCTCTCCTTATAGATGGCATATGCCAGTAATGGCGCTTCGTCAACTTAGCCAAAAGTTGTATGCACCAAAGCGCTCATGAACTAACCCTATTGATCCAGAAGCCACAGGTTTTAGCCGGTGGAGTATTCACACTTCATCATCCAGCCCAAGCAGTGGACTATCAATATTCTGAAAACTCTTATCCATAACGTGGGTATAAATTTCTGTAGTTGACACATCTTTATGTCCCAGTAGTTCCTGCAATACCCTGATATTCACACCATTTTCCAGCAGGCTCGTTGCAAATGAGTGGCGCAAAGTATGGCAGGATACCCGCTTATCAATCTTCGCCTCCAGGCTAGCGCTCTTCACTGCCTTTTGCAGACTGGTTTCGTGTACGTGGTGACGACGTATTCTATGACTTCTTGGATCTTGAGACAGGCTTTTTGAGGGAAATACATACTGCCATCCCCATGCCCTGGCTGCATTTGGGTATTTTCTAGCCAGAGCACCTGGAAGATAGACCTCCCCATAGCCATCTTGCAGATCTTTCTCGTGCATAACCTTCACTCTTTCCATATGCACCTGCATTTGTTCATGCAATAGCTCAGGGAATAGCGTTGAGCGATCTTTATTTCCCTTTCCATCCCTTACAAGAATCTGCTGTTTGGCATAATCAAGGTCGTGAACCCGCAGCCGCAACACCTCCATTAACCTTAAGCCGCTGCCAAACATAAGTTTAGCCATGAGCCGATGTGTTCCCTCCATGGCTTTGATCAGCCGATTGACCTCCTCTTGGCTCAGTACAGTGGGAAGCCTTTTTTTCTTCCTGGCCTTGACTGGTGCCAGATCATCACATACCGGCAAGTCCAGTACATCCCGATAGAGAAAAACAATGGCATTCAGTGCCTGGCTCTGGGTAGCTGCTGCAACATTTCGATTCATGGATAGATGAG